>artificially_reared_2__coassemble_428_pt1 | contig 22641 bp, 18 predicted proteins | sample artificially_reared_2__metabat2_low_PE_015 | metagenome-assembled genome bin artificially_reared_2 | reverse complement strand
TATGATCCTGCTTTACACCAGGATGACAAAGTAAACAATTTCTAAAATTAAAGCAATTTTTGCTCCATTTAACGATTCTATGTCACCATAACCTAACTTAGCGGTCGTATAAATAGCGACCTCTTCTGGACCAATACTCGTATCACTATAAATTAAGTTATTTTGTCGATCTTTAGTAAAGTGTAAGCCTATAATTAAATCTAATTCATTATTTTTTAATCGCTCAACAGCATCATTCACACTAATCATTTGATAGTCTATTGAAAAACCTAAATCTTTGGCAATGAGTTGAATAATATCATGATAAATTCCAGATACATTCCCTTTACTATCTAACTGAAAATATGGCTCATAATCATAATATCCTACTGTAACAACCGGCCGATTACTTTGTGCACAACTTGAGGATTGATTTCCTAATAAAAGAAGCGTTAGTCCAATGACTAATAAGCCTATTCTCTTCATTTACTCTAGTCCCTCCATAGAAAATATTCATTCTTATTATAACATATCAAATAAAGGAATTCCCAAACTTAGCACTCAGATAAAACTTGTTTAGTTATCAATTAACGATAAAAAATATTTAGCAACGCTCTTAAATTAGAATCAGTGTACTAGTTTATTTTTAATTAATGAAATCACGTCTATTAAAATAAAAAATGATCAGTTAATTCCCGATCATTTTAATAACATTTATTTGAATATGTTCTATTTTCAGTAATCATCTAATCTATCAAAAATCATCCAAATTAAGACTTCCTATTAATTTTATTAAGTTCTTTAAAATGTTAAAGTCTATATCTAATGGCTACATAACTATAAGTTAAGTTTTCAAACTCTTTAGTTTTTAGTAAGGCGATTAGTAAAAATTTATCAATAATAAATAGATTAGTTTAAGAAATTACGGCTTTAAAGATAAAATCTGCGCTCTTCTTTGAAGACTTTTGATTTTGACACTCTTCATAATTCCACCATCTTCACCGTCGAGTGTCCACTTCACATCTTGTTCGCTTTCAACAGTCATACGATCGGTTTTGAAAGTAACAACATATTCTGGATCGTACTGAGTATTTAAGAAATCATTGAGTATTCGATGGATATCAATTAAATTTTTTGGTGCACGAATTAATGTCACTTCAAATAATCCATCACTTAAATCCGCGTGATTTCCAAATGCATTTTTAATTCCAGCAACTGAATCTGAATTAGAAATCATTCCAAAAATATAATCACCTTCTAAAAATCCATCACGATATGTAATTTTACATTTATAAGATTGAATGGTTGGTAACTTTAGTAACCCTTCAATTAAATAAGCTAATCCACCTAACATATTTTTTCTTGGTTGTGGTGTTTCATAAGCCACATCTGTAAATGCTCCAAAAGCTGCAACATAAGTAAAATATCGATTCCCAAATTGACCAATATCGATAGACATTGGTTTTCCTTGAATACATAACTCTAAAGCCTTGGGAATATTTTTAGGAATCCCGAGCGTCATCGCAAAATCGTTAGTTGTGCCTGTTGGAATATAACCAATTGGTGTTGTTGCGTTTGCTTCAATCAACCCAGTAATTACTTCATTTAATGTTCCATCTCCACCACTGGCAATAACTAAATCATATCCTCTAGCTTCCTTCATCTTCTCAACCGCGTCATACTTAGCTTTCGTTGGATAAACAACGACTTCGTAATCGGCTGCACTTAATTGACTGACGATGAGAAGTAAATAATCCTTAATCATTCCACGTCCAGAAGTTGGATTAATAATCAACAATACCTTCTTACGCACAGAGGCACTTCCTTTCAAATACTAAAACTTCATTTTACATTATATTATATCATCTAATCTAAAAAAAATGTTGTTTATCACCGAATATCTTTTTTCATAGTAATGGAAAACAAAAATATCTTTAGTTACTGTGGATAAATCTTAATTAATCCCTTGGTTTCATACGAACATAAATGTTGATAAGTTACTTGCGATTAGTAACGAAGCACCTATTCTTTGATCACTAGCGAAAGAACGAACTAAAAATATATCATTCTCAGTTATATAAAAAACCTGATTCACTAAATGAATCAGGTTTTTTATATTAAAGTTGAGCTTTTAACACTTCAACTTTATCTAAACGTTCCCATGGTAAGTCTACATCTGTACGTCCAAAATGTCCATACGCAGCAGTTTGTTTATAAATTGGGCGACGTAAATCTAACATTTGAATAATTCCTGCTGGACGTAAATCAAAGTTTTGACGAATCACTTCTACAATTTTAGTATCCGATACTTTTCCAGTTCCAAATGCATCAACCATAATCGAAGTTGGTTGCGCTACTCCAATAGCATAAGATAATTGAATTTCAATTTTATCAGCATATCCCGCTGCAACTAAATTTTTAGCCACATATCGTGCGGCATAAGCCGCTGAACGATCGACCTTAGTTGCATCTTTTCCAGAGAAAGCTCCACCACCATGTCGGGCGTATCCTCCATATGTATCAACAATAATCTTACGTCCTGTTAATCCTGCATCTCCATGTGGTCCACCAATCACAAAACGACCTGTTGGATTTACTAAATAACGTGTATTTTCTGTGATAAGCTCTTGTGGTAAAACAACGTCAAACACATGCTTTTTAATGTCAGCTTCAATTTCTTCGTGACTAACTTCTGGTGAATGTTGAGTCGAAATAAGGACAGTATCAATAGAAACTGGTTTTCCTGCTTCATCATATTCTACTGTCACTTGTGTTTTACCATCTGGACGTAAATAACTTAATGTTCCGTTTTTACGAACTTCTGTTAAACGACGTGATAATTGGTGTGCTAATGAAATAGGTAATGGCATATATTCTTTTGTTTCATTAGTAGCAAACCCAAACATTAATCCTTGATCACCAGCTCCGATTGCTTCAATTTCTTCATCTGACATTGTTCCAGTACGTGCCTCTAATGCATGGTCAACTCCCATGGCAATATCAGCTGATTGTTCATCGATTGCTGTTAATACTGCGCAAGTATCCGCGTCAAATCCATACTTCGCACGATCATAACCAATTTCACGAATCGTTTCACGAACAACTTTTTGAATATCAACATATGAAGAAGTAGTAATCTCCCCAAATACTAAAACTAATCCTGTCGTAACAGATGTTTCACAAGCTACACGAGCCATAGGATCTTTAGCTAAAATAGCATCTAAAATTGAATCAGAAATTTGATCTGCAATTTTATCTGGATGCCCCTCTGTTACAGATTCTGATGTAAATAAACGACGTTCTGTCATAATTGTCCTCCTTCTATTACACTAAGGGATACTCTATATTTTTAATAAACTATTTAAAGATAACGCTAGGGTCGGTTAATTTTTTATTAACAAAATCAATCATTCTTCCTTTATATTGTACACTTCAAGAAACATTATCCAAATGATCAGATAAAATTTACAACTGGCAAGTTAAGTATTAATCAATGATACGTCAATAGTTTAATAATCAAGTCTAATTAACGCTTTAATGATAACAACTCCCATAAGCCAAATATAATAAAAAAGTCCGCTATAAGCGGACTTGAATAACTGATTCAAACCCTCTTATTGCTCGAGTTAAACTCGCTTGGGTTGGCACCTTCCCGTCAAAGAGAGGTTGCCGCGACTTCACAGGCCCCTATGCCTCCATCGCTCTTAATAAGAGTATATTATTGTATTTATTTTTTAGCTTTCCTCTTTATTATAAAAATAAACGTTTTATTTGTCAATTACTAACACTTATTCTTTGAAATCTAGTTCGACATTTGAGATAGCATCAAATCTTGTTCCAATTTTCTCAGTTGTAATATGGATCTCTTTGACATCTTTTGAAACACTGTCTATATGTCGACTTAGCTTATCCCAGCGATCTTTATATCGTCTAAACTCTTCTCCGAGTTTATTTAATTCTTGTTGAATCACTAAAGCATGTCGATCTCGTTCTAAGTTATTTAAAATCACTTGAATCGTTGTTAAAGTAGACATCAACGTTGTCGGTGAAACTAGCCAAACTCTTCTATGCTGAGCATATTCAATTAAATCCACATGATACGCATTAATCTCTGCAAAGATTGCCTCAGCGGGTAAAAACAAAATCGCTTGATCGGATGTTTCCTTTGGTGTAATGTACTTACTGGCAATGTCATCAATATGTTTCTTGACATCTTGTTTAAACTGTTTAGTTGCAATCTGTCGTTCCACTTCCATTAATGTTTTATCCATCATTCGTTGATAATTTTCTAACGGGAATTTTGAATCGATCGGTAAATTTCCAAGCGGTTCTGGTGCGAATAAAATGGCATCTACCATTGTCGCATTAGAAAGCTTATACTGCGTTTGATATAAGCGATCATTTTTTTCTCCGAACACGGATGCTAAGATTTGATATAACTGAACTTCTCCATAGGTTCCACGACTTTTTTTATCTGTTAATAAAGTCTGCAACGAAACAATATCGGTTGATAAATTTTCAATCTTTTTTTGTGCCTCATCAATTTTAGCTAAACGAACTAAAATATTTTGAAATGTTTCATTTGTCTTACTGAATGACTGATCTAAACGTTCATTCACTTTATCATTAATTCGCATTAAGTTAACTTCGATTCGTCCATTTAACTTCTCAAAATCACGTTGTAACTCCTCTGTCACTAATGTACTATGTTGATGAAGTTGCTGACGAATCGTTCGCTCAAACTGACTGTAGCGCTCTAAAACACGCTCATTATTTTGACTGACCGTATCTAACATTTGAAAGTTGGACTGTTGTAATCTTTTTTCCATTCGCTGTTGCTCATCAATCACGTGTTTGACTTGTTGTTCAAGCAATGAATACTGACGTGTTTCTCTATTTGGCGTTTCTTTAATTAGTACTAATATGACTAAAATAATTAATACAATCAATAATAAATATATACCTATCATCTTATCCCCTCTTTCAATACTTCTTTATTTTACCATAATCATAAAAAAGAGAACTTGAAGATTAGTTCTTCAAATTCTCTTTTTACTATTCAGCTTCTGATTCTTCTAAATCAGCAATCTCAATTTTAACACGTTTAATGCGTCGATCCTCAACTTCAATAATCGTAAAAATGAGATTATGGTATTGATACATATCACCTATTGTTGGAATATCTTCAATTTTTGAATACATCCAACTTCCTAATGAGTAAGCATCTTCTGGAATATCTAAATCAAGATTCATGACATCAAATAACTCATCTAATTCAATGTCAGCTTTAACTTCATATAGTGTATCACTTTTTTTTGTAAAAAATTGCTCTTCTTCATCGTGCTCATCGTAAATTTCACCAACAAGTTCTTCAAGCACATCTTCCATTGTGACAAGACCAGCTGTTCCACCATACTCATCAGCAACAATAGCTAAGTGTTGCTTTTCAAGTTGTAAACGGGTTAGTAAATCAGACACACGCATCGTATATGAGACATACATTGGTTCTCGCATAACTTCAGAAATAATAATTTCTTTAGCTGATCCTTTTTCGATGATGGCAGAAAATAAATCTCGTTCGTATAAAATCCCTACAATATTATCTCGTGATTCATCATAAACAGGGATTCTTGAATACTTCTCTTCTAAAAAGACGTTTTTTATTTGTTCAGTAGAATCGTGAACATCTACAGCAACAACATCAACTCGAGGTGTCATAATGTCCTTAACAAACGTTTCACTTAAATCAAGAACACTTTGAAGCATCTCAACTTCATCTTGCTGTAAGACCCCCTCTTCTTCCATTGTATCAATGATTACGTTCAGTTCATCTTCAGTTACCGATGGTTCATCTTCTTTTTTACGATATAATTTGGCCACTGATTCTTTTAAAATCATAAAGATTTTAATTAATGGCTTCATAATAATAATCATATAATAATAAATCGAACCGATAGATAAGGCTAGTGATTCAGAATTTTCTTTTGCATATGACTTAGGTAAGATTTCACCAAAGATAATAATTAAAACTGTCATTACAGCTGTTGCAATGGGTGCACTAGACGCTCCTAAATGTAAGACCTCTGTTGCGACTACCGTTGCAAGTGAAGCTGAAGCTAAATTAACAATATTATTCCCAATTAAAATGGCTAATAAAACTTCATCAAATCGCTCAGCAACACTTAGTGCTTTTTTTGCACCTGGTCGATCATCTTCTGCGTATTGACGCAAGCGAATTAAATTCACACTTGAAAACGCCGTTTCTGACGCACTGAAGAATGCCGATAAAATAATCATGACAGTAAGTATTATGTAATACATGGACGGGTCCAAAACAATTCACACTCCTATAATTTTCAAAATTTACTATTTTTATATGTAACTTAATATATCAAGTTCAACATTATTTGTCAATAAACTAGCTAGGTTTATACACTTTCATTACAAGCCAAATAAATCTCATTTGTACATAAAAACCTCTAGCCTAATATACTTTATAGTATGTTCTTAGCTAGAGGTTTAATCCGTATAATTAATAAAAATCTAATGGATTTGGTGCATAGCTTGGCTGACTACCTGTATTTGTTCGAATCTCAAAATGTAAGTGTGGTCCAGTTGAATTTCCAGTATTCCCTGCTAATCCAATCGTTTGTCCAGCTTCAACCGTTTGTCCACTTGATACGTTTAAAGAACTTAAATGCGCATAACGTGTATAATATCCATTTTTATGATTAATTAGAATATTATATCCATATCCACTACTATAACCCGCACTAACAATGACACCACTATCTGCAGCATAAACAGGTTGTCCAACATATGCAGATATATCGATGGCGTAGTGACCACTATAGCATAAATATCCACAAGTGACATTACGAGTTGTTGTTGGCCAAACCCAATTTCCACTACCTACACCAGAAACAACCTTTGTCCCACGAATGATGATCTCATTCACAGGTTCTGATACCGTTGTTTCCTCTACAAGTTCAGAGGAAACTTTTGTTCCATTTTCATAAAAAACTTGAGTACGCTCTAAATGCTCTCCATCTTTTCCCTCTTGCTTGATTGTTGTTTGTCCCTTTAGCATCGTATCATCATCGATGTATTCTGTCTCATAAGCAATCGCTGAAACATTAACCGTTTCTTTTTCGGTTTCAACCGTGACAATAGGGTTTAATGGCGTAACATCTAGTTCCATTCCTAATAAATCCGCCCATTTTAATCCTTCGACCTCAGGATTTAATAAAATTAGTTCCTCTTCTGTCAATCCATGATCATTGGCAATATACCAAAGTGATGAATCCTCATCAAAGATAACTGTTTCTTTTGGTTCAGCTTGTCCATATAGCATCATGCGTCTTGTTTGTTCAGGCGTTAAAATCTGTTCAGGTGAAACATATGTCGTTTCTACTTTAACAGGTTCCACAATTTTAGCTCCAACGTACTGAGATCCTGATTCCATCAACGGTACAATCGATGTTTCAACATTCATAATTTTCTTTAAATCTTCTTCACCTGTATAATAAGTCATTAACTCTAACATCGTATTTGAAACAACATTTGCATCTTCTACAGAAAAAGTTTTATCCCCGATTGTTACTTGTTGTGTCGAGGCTTCAAAATTTGCTTTTTGTTCAATAGTTTTTAATACAGATTCACTATCTATTGTTTCAATAGGTAATAATGTAACTTCTTCTTCAATACGTACATTCGTTGGAGCTTTAATTTCCTGATTAGGATATTGTTTAGACAACACTTCGGTACGTTTTTCAATCAATTTTTCATAATCTGATTCGTCTGTGATCAGTCCGATAACTTCATCGTTTATATATACTCGATAAACAACATTAGGCGATATTAATGTCGAGGCTTCTGCTACTTTTATATGATTCCCTGTAAACATAAGGGTAGCAAGAACAGCTCCTATAATATTTTTCTTCATATCATTACGACCTCCATACTTTATTACTTACCGCAATAAAGTTTCTCTCTAGTCTTGGTGACTGTTTAGAATGTTTCAATTTTTTTCATTCTCTCTGTTTCTTCTCTAATTCTTTCATATTAATATGTCCAAGTTGTGTCCTTTTGCTGAAATTCTGTCCAAAATACACATAAATATATGATTTTATCAGATTTTATACGCTTTTTCCATTAATTTGTTTCAAAAAAATAATTTTTTATCCGCTTCTTTTTGTATTCGCTTACAGCACATTTGATTGATAACTAATAAAAAAAGATACCGCTTTAAAAGTTAACGGTATCTCTTCTTATTAAATTATTTATTTAATTCAAAGACAATCGCTTCATATGGTCTAAGTTCTAAGTTTGATAAATCTAAATTTGTCTCATCGTAATTTGAAAGAATGACGTCCTTAACCTCACCTTCAAGCGTTCTCACGATTTGTTCTTCGCTAAAATTAGCGACGACTAATAATCTATGTTGTTGATCCTCTCTAATATAGGCAAATACTTGTTGATCCTCTGGTAGTAATAACTGATAATCTCCATAAATAATTGTCTCACTATACTGACTATTTTTACGTAATTCAATTAATGATTTGTAATGATAAAAAATTGATTGTTTATCTTTTAATGCATTTTGAACATTAATCGTTTTATAGTTTGGATTAACTTTTAACCAAGGCATTCCCGTTGTAAATCCAGCATTTTTAGATTCATCCCATTGCATCGGTGTTCTTGCATTATCGCGCCCATTTTTCCAAATAGCTTCCATCATCTGTTCATGTGTATAACCTTTTTTTAAATTATCATGATAGAATTGATGAATTTCAATATCATTATACTCTTCTAGTGATTCAAACTGAACATTGGTCATTCCAATCTCTTCACCTTGAAAAATATATGGTGTTCCTTGCATTAAATGTAAAACAGAAGCAAACATTTTAGCGGTTTGAACACGATATTGTTGATCATTTCCCCATCTTGAAACAATACGAGGTAAATCATGATTATTCCAAAATAACGAATTCCATCCTTCTCCTTTTAATGAAGTTTGCCACTTACTCATAATCTCTTTAAATTTAATAAAATCAAATGTAGTTGGTCGCCACTTTCCTTCCTGTGGATGCCAATCAATTGAGACATGTTCAAATTGAAAAACCATCGATAATTCATGACGGCTTGGATCAGAGTATAACTTTGCGATTTCAGGTGTTGCCCCCCATGTTTCACCTACTGTTAAAACATCATAATTTCCAAATGACGCTTGATTCATCTCCTGAAGATATGGATGTAATTGAGGACCATTTCCTGTAATTAATTGATCAATCTCTTTTCCTATTAAATCAATAACATCCATACGGAATCCACCGATTCCTTTTTCAAGCCAAAAATTCATCATTTGATAAATTTCTTCTCTTAACTTTTGATTTCCCCAATTTAAATCTGGTTGTTTTTTACTAAATAAATGTAAGTAATACTGTTGTGTGGTTTCATCGTACTGCCATGCCGTTCCAGAAAACGTTGAATTTAACTCATTTGGAACTCCATCATCTTCTGATGCATCTCGCCAAATATAATAATCACGATATGGATTATTTTTTGATTTTTTTGCTTCTAAAAACCAGGGATGTTCATCACTTGTATGATTAACGACTAAGTCCATTAAAATACGAATTCCTCGTTGATTCGCTTGCTCGATTAACTCGTCCATATCTGCCATTGTTCCAAACTCGGGTGCTATCTCCTGATAATTTGAAATATCATATCCGTTATCATCCATTGGTGATTGATAAACAGGAGATAACCAAATAACGTCAATTCCTAATTCTTTTAAGTAATCTAACTTTTCGATGACTCCTCTTAAGTCACCAATTCCATTCCCACTTGTATCTTTAAAACTTCTTGGATAAATTTGATATACTACTGATCGATGCCACCACTTTTTCTCCATAAAGCTATCCCCCTTTTATTAAAACCCTCAAAATCACTATAATTATATCTACCTCTTATTTTAAAAACAATAAAGAACTTTCTAAAACCGATTACCTATTTTCAATAAAAAAGTAGGACGATCAGTCCTACCCTTATTTCATTATATTTTCTAATTCTTCATTAATTTGATTCACCGTATCGTCCATAATCTTTTGAATTTGGTTTGGAACAACTAAAAAATGCGTGGCAGCTTCAGCAAATGGTCGATATAAATAACTAAACTCAGCTTGATTAGGTAACGGTACGGAGCGATGTAATTGTTTTTTAACAACCCCATAGTAAGCATCCTGTGAAATGATATTTTCATAATCAACAGGAGCAATCGATTGATTTTTTTCATAACGCAAAGCTGCTACATCTTCAGTTAATAAAAATCTTAAATACTCGATCGCTAATTCTTTATTTTTACTTAATTTTGTAACTTGGTAAGTATCAATCTTCATATAAGTATATGGCAAAAGATCGTCTTTGAAATTAGGAATAGCTTGGTATCCTAAGCTAGGATACACCTGTTCTAGTGATGTAATTAATGAGGCTGGAGCAATCATTAAATTAGCTTCTTTATTAATAAATGATTGATAGATATCAAATTCATCATCATAAATCACTGTTTTATTAAGCAGCCCAAGCATTGTACTCAATCCTTGTACAGATTCTTCTTTGTTAATTCCAATATCATAAAAATTAGTGTCACCAAAATTATCAACCCCAATTGTATATCCACCAAAACCAGTGATAAACGGATTAATATGATAAATATTTTGATAATCCATCACTAAAGACATCTCGCTATCTTCATCAAAATCATAAAACGAACTAATGCCTTCAGGATAAATCTCTTGATCATAAAATAAAATATCAGTTTGAGCATTATAAGGAATTCCATAATATTCTCCCTTTACTTTAAACCCTGACATAACAATTGGCAAAATATTAAAGGTTTCAAAGACTTCACTGATAGGACTAATCGCATTTTTAGAGACTAATTCTGAAATCAACGTATGAGATGCGGTAATCACATCTGGATATTCTAAAGATGCGGTATATAATGGGAGCGTTGAAATAACTTGTTCGGAACTAACGATTTGCATCTTTATCTGGGTCTGATGCAACGATTCGAAGATAGGATTGACTTCTTTTAATACGTCATATTCTTCGCGACTTACCCAAATATGTAAGACTTTATCTTTAGAGTCTGACATCCTGTTCATATTTTCATATAATCCAATAACTATTAAGATAAATCCTATGATATAGATTATCTTCTTCATAAAATCCCCTCTATCCCCATTATCTTATCTTACATTCTTTTCATTAACTCTATTTTTTCCTTTATTCATTATATCAAAAAAAAGAGAAGGCCATCACCTTCTCATGAAATTACATCATTATTTATTTTATTTTGACACGATTAATCTTGTTTTATTGATTTTTACAATCTTTTGAATGGCTTCTAGCAAGCGAGGAGCAATTAATTCATAAACGCCTAAGACTAATAATCCTTTAATCATGTTAAACGGAATATAAGTAAATAATACAGCAGCTCCATATCCTAAATTAAACGGAAGTCCTGGAATGAACTGATTCAATGTCACCCAATCTCTAACATCTAAAAATGATAACTCACCAAAATAAATAGGCGTAATAAACAAATAATTACAAAGTGTTAAAACAGCCGTAAACCCAGAAATAATCATTAAAATACGAAAAAATTTATGAGACGATTGTTTCGTTAAATAATATAAACATGCAATAGTAGAAGAAGCGATAAACGCCGTAATAGAACCAATATGCATAGGGGTTGCACTCATTCCTAACATAATATTGACAAGTGATTTAAACAAAGCAACTATAATCGCTGGAATTAATCCAAAAACCTCTACCGTTAACAGAACAATTAATTCACTTAAATCAAACTTTAAAAACGGTACAATTGGATACGGAATCTCAATGAGCATTAAGATTGTTCCTAGGGCAATGAAAACACCTAAAATAACTAAGTTTTTTGTGCTACTAAATAAATGTTTAGAGTTTTTCATATACTCTCCTCCTTAATTAGATAAATTTTGTGAAATGCAAAAAGATCTCACGTAATAAATCTTCGTGAGATATATCTAAAAAAGAGTATATCAAGAACGAATCTTCTCCCATCCAGACTCTAACTGTCGGCTCTGGAATTTAACCAGATCAACCATACGGCTTGCGGGCTATACCGCCGGTAGGGACTTTCACCCTGCCTCGAAGATTTATTAAATGGATTCAATTTACAGTTATATTTTAGCTTCTTAGTCATCATCTGTCAACTCTATCTTATATGAAACGCATTTCATTATTTATAATAATTTAACTAATCTTACTTTTTAACGAAGGGTAACTCTCTTTTGTAGTATTAAAAACATACTTAAACTACATCTCTAGCATTAACGACTTACCACTTACGTCTAGAATGAATCATGACTTTATAGTTTTGAGGATTTGCATAGGTCTCAACAAATTCTAAAACTTGTCCATTCATTAAAACTGACGTTAATTCAAGATAAATCAACGGATCATGAAGCGGAACTTCCAGTAATTCTGAAATCTGTTCATCTGCCTTAATCGCAGATACCATCTGTGAACCTGATGCGATTTTAACATTTAGTTCACCATCTAAAAAGGCATAAATAGAACGATGAATAACTGACTCAGGTAATTCTTTGACAACAGAAAGCGGAATGTAAGTATGTTCAAGCGTCATTGGGCGATTATCTGCCATACGTAAACGTAATAGACTATGAACACGATCGTTCACTTTAATTTCTAAGTGTTTTGCTAATCGTTCATCTGCTTGAATAATTTCATAATTAACTACCTTAGTATGGGGTCTCATTCCTTTACTAATGATTTCAGACGTAAATCCCACTAATTCAGCAACGGGTTCATGTAACTTTCCATCTGCAACAAACGTTCCGACCTTATCTTTACGATACAATTTTCCCTCTTTAATCAGTTCTTCAATGGCTTTTCGAGCTGTCATTCTTGAAACATTATATTTTTCAGCTAAATCACGCTCAGATTGAATCATTGCATTTGAAACTAAGTGTTTAATTTCTTCCTCAATTAATTGTTTTACCCTTAAGTAAACCGGTTGTGCCATAAACAATCTCCTTTTTAAACTCAAAAGGGACTCTTCGAGTCCCCCTTCCTCAATTAATCGTTTGTTTCTTCTTCTAACTGCTCATAGACAGAAGCAATATCGTGATAGTCAAATCCTTTTCTCATTAACGATTGAATAACTTTGACCTTTTTTTCATAGCCTGAAAGGCGCTGATGTTTTCTATAAAGCTTTTCGACTTGTTGGGCTAAAATAGAATTTTCTTCATCTTCGATTAAAACGATTTGATTAACTACTTTCTCAATCACAGAGCGACTAAATCCTTTTAACATTAAAGACTGAGAAATCTTTTGTTTAATAAAATGCGGTCCGTATTTTTTATTCGTTCGAACAAGTTGATCGGCTATTTTGAGCGCATTTTCAACTTGTGTTTCTTCCTCGTAGAGATTTAAATATTGATTAATCAAGCGCTCCGCGATTCCCTTTTGTAATAATTCTTGCTTAATTTTATTCGGTCCCTTTTTTCCCATCACGACTTGATGATTCATATAGGAAATCGTGTACTGTTCATCGTTTAATAATCCAACATCAACTAAACGTCTTAGCACGTCTTGAATAATATCCATCTCATATTCTTTTGCTTCTAACTTCTCATAAATTTGAGCTGTCGTATAAGATTTTTTAGATAATAAGTTTAAAGCATATTGATAAGCCCGCCCTAAATCAAGCTTTCCATTTAACTCGGTAACTTGTGATTGATCAAGTTCTTTTCCAACGACTAAACGAAACTTTAAAACTAATTCTTCATGAACAGGTAATAAAACAACTTGTTCAGTTGGTGTTTGAATAGCTACTTCATAATCTTGAGCTTTTAAATGTGTTAATTTTAAAACTTTATAATGGTTGTTTGTAGTATTCATCGCTATCTTTTAGCACATCCTCAACGATAGTTTTAGCTGAATATGGTCGAGATAATTGTTTAATATTGTCCTTCATCTCCTCTAGTAATCCATCTTCATTTAAAATAATTAAAACATGATAAATGAGTTCTGATTCACTTGAAACAATGACAGCTGCTTTTTTATCTGAGAAATACTTGGCATTTTCAAGTTCTTGACCATAAACAGGGTTATACAAAATGACAGGAACTCCTTTAATGGCTGCTTCAGTTAATGAAATTCCACCTGGTTTTGTCACCATTAAATCCGCAATCTCTAATAATTCATGCATTTCCCTGCAATATCCTAAAACTTTTAAATTACTAAATTCTTTCGTTAATTCAATCGTTTGATTATATAACTTTTCATTTTTACCACAAACGACAACGACCTGAATTTCTGGCTGTGCAGCTAAACGTTCAGCAATTTCATCGACACGTGAAACCACACCATGCGTTCCCGCTGCAACAAGCACTGTTCGTTTAGTTGGATCTAAATCATACTTTTTATATAAAGATTCACGATTTAACGATTGATAAAACTTATCATGAACAGGGATACCTGTTAACATAAACTGATTTTGTACTAACCCATTTGCTACTCCCCAAGCAATCATTCGGTTATTAGCCACATAGTGACGACGAGCACCTTTGTATAACCATAAACCACTCGCGTAGTAATCTGTAATAACAGTATAAATCGGAATTTTGAATGCTTTTTCTTCTAAAGTATATAAAGAGGTCACAGGAAAAACACTAATAATCGCATCCGGTTCAAATGAACGAATCTTATTGCGAAGTGAACGAATACCGAATTCTAAATAGGGTTTTAAAATCTTTGCGTGAAATGAATCATAAATGGCATAGTTTGAACCGTAATAAAGCATTCGATAAAGATCTTTTCCAATCGGTTTATATGTTTTTAAATAAGCTTTTTGTAGTGTTTTGGATAAGGTCGGAAATTCTTCAGAATATAAATCATACTCCTCAACAATGACATGATCATGTTTCAAAAATTCCTCTGTTAACGAACTAGAAACTTGTAAATGCCCACTACCAAAAGGAGCTGTTAATATTAATATTTTTTTTGAATGATCCATTATTTCCTCTCCTTTTTAATAAACTACTATTACTATAAAATGTTAAAATTCTAAACAATATGATAACATAAAATATATTTTCTATCTATTATTAAAAATCACTTTTAAAAAACATCCTCTACTGGTCCTACATTAAGTTTGTGCAAATATGATTTTTCTTATGTTATATTTATTGCGTGATTTCATGGATTCATTATAAACAAAACTCATTTATCATTGAAACTCAACTTTTGATGGTTGAAAGATTTTCAATTAAAAGATAGTTAATCTTTTAATGAGTGTGTTTTATAGATAAAAAGTAAAAGAGTGGATAACCACTCTTTTACTTTTTATACTCAATTCCTAAATAGTCTACTGTTGCTTTAACAACGGCTTCTCCATAAGATTTCCAATTATTAATCCACTTACTATAGTCATTACTATTATCTAAATAAGCATATTCAATTAAAAGCGTTTCTGATCCGTAGTTAGGAATGTCTTGATATTTGTCGTTATACTCAACTAAAGTGGATGCCTGCGAAACCTTTCCACCCGTTTCTCGAATAATATACAAATAATCCATATAATCACTTGTACATCCATAATCAATATCATAGCTTGTTCCTGTGCATAAATAATATTTCTTATATGAACCTTCTGAGACTCTAAATTCACTTTTTTCCGAGTCACGAGCTTTTTGTCCCGCTTCAATGAGAGCTTGTGAAACTCTTGAAGCCCAATCATTATTGACAAAAACAGAGCTATAGACTTCAAACCCTTCAAGTGAGCCATCAAAAGAATTCAAATGACTCGATAACATATATTTCGTTTGATAACGATAAACCTGCTCGACACGTCCTTCGTCAAAAAATGCTGATTTTCCATAATCAAAATTACCTGGACCAGCTGGATCAACATCTTCTGTTCTTGTTAATTTAACTTTTAATCCGTGCTCCTCTAGACGACTTGCAATATATGTTGATATTTTTAAAACTTCTTCGGCTTCTGTTAAGTCTTTCGCAACCGTTCCCCCATCTAATCCCCCATGTCCGGGATCGATTAAAATATCATAAACATCTTCTGGTAGCTCCTGCACTTTTTCCACTTTTAAAGAGAGCTGTCCATTTTTTGATTGAAGTGTTATTTGGTTAGACTCTTTGTTTCTCGTAACAGTGTACCACACCTCATTTAAAGACTCGGATACATACACTGGAAGTTGATTAAATTGAATAAAATATTGTCCTGGGGATAAGTCTACTAAGTTAATTCCTGAATGATCTTGAGAATTATATCGTTCATCCTTAATTAAATCACCAGATAAATCAGTTAATTGATACGTTGCATTCTCAGTCTCAGAATTCAGATTAACATAAAGCGATTCTGCATAAAAATCATGACTTTTATACTCATAATGTTCGATATTGTCGTTAACCAATAATAGCTGGCTTCCTTCAAATACAACACGATACGATTCTGTCTTCAGTTGATCAACCTCTAAATTCATATCTTTAACAGGTGTTAATAAGATAATATCATTAATCTCTGTTTTCATATTAATTGAAATCGTTGGACTTTCTTCAAATTGACTAAATGGAATAATAACTTTTTGCCTAAGCTTTTCTGAATCCTCTTCAAGAACCTCAATGGTTGCCTCAGAGTGAATATTATTGATGACATCAATAGCTTCATAGGAAATTGATTTTGATTTAAACGAAAGATCTGAATTTTTTTGAATGAGATGCTCAAATGATAATTGATCCTTATCAATTTCAAAATTAGAGACGTCCTGAGAAAGTATTTGATTATCTTCAAACGTCTTTACTACTTTTTTAAGTTGGCGTGAAAAAACTAATCCTTTTTTCTTAGCTTTAAACGTAATTTCATAACTCTGCTCAGGTTCCGTTAGATCGACTTCAAATTGAGTTGAACTTGGTGTTAAGTTATATTCCTTTTCATCAACGGTAATTTGAACTTCTTTATAGTCATCTACTTCTAATGGTTCCCAAGAGAGTAACACTCGGTATAAGCTCTCACCTTCAACAGGATTTAAATCATCGGTCATACTAATTGTTAAATCTACACGATCTGTCAGTAATGCTTTAATCCCAAATCCCGCTAAGAAAAGAATAGCTGAACAGCAAAAAATAAAGATTGTAAATCGCACTTTATTAATTCTGATTCGCTTTTTACGTTTTTGTGGACGATGCCTGTAACGGCTATTATTATATCTTTTCATTGCTATCACTCTTTCAAATTAGCATTGCTTTTCGGACATCAAGAATTTTTTCAATAAATCCTTAGCTTTAAATCTGACAGTATTTTACCATATCTATGTAGATAATTTGCTATTTTACAAACTTTTTCTAAAATTTTGTATGCGACGAACGCCTTCTTCTAAAACGTTAAAATCACAACAATAAGATAATCTCACATATCCTGAATCAGTCGCTTCAAAAGCTAAACTTGGTACAACTGCTACTCGTTGTTCTTTTAATAATTCAATGGCAAACTCAGATGAAGTTAAACCATAATTACTTACATCTAAATATAAATAAAAGGCTCCTTCTGGTTTGACCACATGATTAAAATAAGGTTTTAGCTGTTCATAAACATAGTTTCGATTCGCTTGATACAACTCATGAATAGACACTGTTAGTTCAGGGTGCTTTAATGCTTCAAGTGCTGCATACTGAGAAATCGTTGAAGCAGAAGCAACGAAGTTTTGATGAACAACTGCAATAGTTGGCATATATTCTTTTGGTCCTAAAACATATCCAAGTCGCCACCCTGTCATCGCAAATGATTTAGAAAATCCATTTAAAATAAATAGGCGATCTCTTAGATCCTCATACTCAGAAAGAGAAGGACACTCAACTCCATCAAATACAATTTCTCGATAAATTTCGTCCGAAATCACAAAAATCGGATAGTCCTTAATACACTCATAGATAATTTGATTCTCTTCTTTAGAGAAAACTTTTCCCGTTGGATTACATGGTGAGTTGATTAAAATGGCCTTTGTTTTAGAGGTAATTAACTCACTTAGCTTTTCTTTATTAATTTTCATTTCATTTTGAACCATATCATACAAAACGGGCTTTCCACCATACATTTCAATATTTGTATTATATAAAGAGAAAGCTGGTGAAAAAAGAATCACCTCATCATCTTCTTCTAAAATTGTTTTTAAAACAGCACTAATAGATTCAGAAACACCTGTCGTGATAATAATCTCACAACTTGCATCGTACACTTGATGATAATGTTCTTTGCAGTACTGAGTAATAGATTCTCTAAGCTCCATTACACCGTAATGATTTGAGTAACCGATATGATTTTGAATTATTTGCTCATTAAAAGACTCCTTAATTACCTCATACGTTCGATGAAAAACATGAGGTTCTCCTAAGGTAAAATCAACCACATTTTCATATGTATCAGCCAATGCCTTCATTTGGCGGATGATCGATGGCTTTACTAAATTTGCTTTCTCATTAATTTTAATTTTCATATCATAATCCCCCTCTTACAGTTAGTTAATAAAATAGTCATTTGTTTGACACAAATGACTATTTTACTTCCCCTCTATTAAAACGAACAAACAATCTATCTCTAAGATAACAGATAGAAACGCATATTCCTTTTATTCATTATATTAAATTAAATAGATTTTTTGCATTATAAAAAATATTTTAATTAAGAAATATCTTAGAATAAATGCATTTAAATATTTAGAGTTATTCATCAAAATCTGGATCAATGTTTAAGTCAAAATAAAATTTGACTCCTCGATCCGTATTCATCACACCATATTTACTGTGATGCATTTGTAGAATTTTACTTGTTATCAGTAATCCAAGACCTGTTCCCCCACTGTCTCTATTCCTAGATTTTTCAAGGCGATAAAACGGTTCCCAAATTCGATCAATCTCAGCTTCAGGAATAAAAATACCCGTATTTTCAATTTCTAACTTCACCTTATTTCCTTGACGTTTCAGCGTGACATAAATATGATCGCCATCAGGCGTATAACGAATCGCATTTGAATACAAGTTCGTCACCGCCGTCATAATTTGTTCTGAATCAGCTTCTACGTAAACATCATCTAAATCAAGATGAATATGAAGACTTTTTTCTCCCATCAAGTGTTCGACCTTCTTATTTAAATGCTCAATTAACATTTTTAAATTAAAACTACTATACTCTAATACATCTTCTGGATTTTCCATCTTCATATAATTTAAGGTATCATGAACCATCATCGTCATTCGATCGACTTCTTCTATAATAGATTCCAGCTGTCCCTTGACATCTTCTTGCGACATTGGTTTCGACTTTACACGAGTTGCAATTCCCTTAATAATCGTTAAAGGCGTTTTCAGCTCATGAGAAATCGTTGCGAAGAAATTCGAACGCATTTGCTCAAACTCTCGTTCTCTTGCAATATCATCTTGAAGACGTTCGTTTGCATCTTTAAGTTGAGTCAATGTCTTATTTAAGTTATCACTCATCATATTAATATTAGTCGCTAACTCTTTTAATTCATCATCTGATGTCACTTGACATTTCTCCGAGAAATTAATGTTTGCAATATTAGCAGTTACACGCTTCATATGAAGTAATGGTTTTGTGATATGTTCTGTTAACCAAATCGCAAAAAATAAGACTAAGATAGCGAGTACCATAAAAATAAAAATATAATAACTCGTAAACACCGATAACATTTCGCCAAGAACTTGTAATGAATATGAAATCTCAATAATCCATTGTTCTCCACCTTTAAAGGTAATAATCGTGTAATAATGATAAACGGTCACATCTTCTTCACTTGTAGATTCAAAAAAGATATCATTATCCATTAAGACATCCAAGTTTAGCTGCGAAGTATCTGAACTATGAAGTTTATATTGAATTAAATATTCCCCTTTAAGATCATTCATATAAGAAAAAAAGTCATTGGTGTATCTTTCAAAATTCGGAACTTCTTCTTTTATTTCATGCACCAGTTGATAAATTTGATTTTGTTTATAACCAGGATAAGCAAAGTCATAAAAGTAGTATTGAGCTGCAATATCTAAACTAATTGTTGCAAAAAATAAGCCAAAAAGTAATAAGAAAATCTTTGTAGCTAAACGCAACGTTAAATCACCTCAAATTTATACCCAACCCCGAATACTGTATGAATATATTTAGAATAAATTCCTAATTTCTTACGAATCTTTTTAATGTGTGTATCCACAACACGCGTATCACCAAAATAATCAATTCCCCATACCGCATCTAAAATACGATCTCGATCTAAGGCAATACGATGATTTTCGATTAAAAAAACTAATAAATCAAATTCCTTTGGTCTAAAGTCGACTAATTCATTATCAATACGAACCGTTCTTGATAATTTATTCACCACTAATCCATCAAAAGCAAGTTCATATGTTTCAACGTCATCGGCCTCGTTGACACGTGTCAATAAACGATTAATCTTGGCTAATAGCACTTTATTGTCAAATGGTTTAGTCACATAGTCGTCTACCTTTAAGTCATATCCTTTCACTTGATCTTCTACGCTAGAGCGGGCGGTTAGAATCATGATCGGAACTTTAGAAACTGAGCGAATTTCTTTTAAAACAGAAAATCCATCTTTTCCAGGCATCATTAAATCTAATAAAACGAAATCAATCTGTTGTGAATGAAATAAGCGTAGCGTTTCATCCCCATCTTTTGCCTCAATAACGTCATAATAATCCGCTAATAAATCAACTAAAATCTCTCTGATTTTCACTTCATCTTCCGCTACTAATACTTTATATCTTATACTCATCCTAACACTCTCCAATGATGAAAAAATATCTATTTAAAATTTAACATAAATGAATACATTTTGTACACACGAAAAACACAGTTTTTTTATGAATGTCATCTAAGGAACTTCTTTTCATATAAGAGATGTTGTAATGAAAGATATAAGCCTTAGCAAAGTTATGCGATCTGATAGAAGATACTAAAAGTTAAACAATTAATCATCCTTAATAGAATATGTTGTTTTCATGCAATTTATTCTTAAGGAAGAAACTTATCGCCAATAATAACACCAGTAGTGGACAGTATTAGATTTATAGCTTTGTACATAAATATTATAGTAAAAAGACGAGATACACTCTCGTCTTTTTATCAATTATTTTTCTGAAAGGCCAGAAACTGATGCTGCAACTGAAACTAATTCATCTGAATCTAATGTTTCAGAAACGATGAAACATTCAACTCCACCTTCAACCCATGTTAATGAATTGTCGCTTAAAGCTCCAACTGTTCCGTTGATGAATACAGGTTGTCCAGCAACAGGTTCTACACCCATTGATTCATTATATGAAACTGGCTCTTGAATAATCGTGAAGTCTTGATCACCACTAAATGTCATGATGATACGTTGACCTTCTTCAATTTCAATTGCCTGTTTATTTACTAAAGTTGTTCCTTCCGGTAAGTAAGCTGGGTATAATTCATCATCTAATACATTGATCACACCTTCACCCATTGTTTCTTGAGAATATTCCATTGTTTGTTGACAATCGAAATATCCATCTGCTAGTTTTTCATCAAACTTAAATGATGTAAATTTCATTGTAACGCGTGGTTCTCCTTCACTATCCACTACATAAACTTCAGCTGGTGTTAATGATTTTTTATCAAATGTCATTTTTTGTGAAACTAAATCACGATTACCATGATAGTTTGCTTTTGTTTCAAACGTATAAGCATCGTCACCTGCTTCAAATGTAGCTTCTGTGTCATTTAAAATATCAGTTAATAATGACTGATATAAGTAAACTTGTGAACTTGATAATGGCCAATCACTTTGGAATTTAAATTGCTTATTTAATGCTGGTGTTAAAACGAAAACACCTTCATCATTCTTTAGTATGATTTGCTCATTGTTTGTTGTTTCATTTTTCAACGTTACTTTGTAGTTTTCTGGTTGTTGATAAGCTACCTCAACATTATATTGATACACTTGTCCATTATTATCAACTTCCATTACACCCGTTGCATAATAAGACTTTGCACCTTCTAAGTTGCTTGTTAGCTTGTCAACAACATCTTGTTGAGACATTTCTCCGCATGCTGCTAATAGCACGGTAAGCACTACTGCGAACATTAAACATAATTTCTTCATCGCTATCCACCTCTTTTATTAAGTTCAGTTTCAATTAATACTATGAACTGTTTAATTAATTTATGCTTTCTGATGAATAAAACTAGATGATTTATTAAATACTATAGATATCCAAAACAGGAAGGAGCGAAAACAATGTCGTTAATTCAACGTATTGCTTTAATTTTAACAATAATTGGTGCTATTAACTGGGGTCTTATTGGATTCTTCCAATTTGATCTTGTAGCATTCATCTTTGGTGGACAAGGTGCACTTTTATCACGTGTCATCTACGCCTTAGTTGGTATTTCTGGATTAATTAATCTTGGATTACTATTCACACCAGACAGACATTAATTACTAAATAAAAAAATCAGCTATTAATAGGAGGCCACTGAAAATCTATTCTGATTTTTAGTACTCAGGTAATCTCAAATAAAAA
>artificially_reared_2__coassemble_409_pt1 | contig 23558 bp, 20 predicted proteins | sample artificially_reared_2__metabat2_low_PE_015 | metagenome-assembled genome bin artificially_reared_2 | reverse complement strand
AATTAATTTTAATTCTGTCTGATTCATAGTTGCCCCAATTTCTATCCTAAAATGTCTGTTTAATACGTACCATTTTAACATAGATTTTGACGAAATTTGACTACTAGTGTTTAATTTTAAAAACTATGAATTACATTTCTGTTTCTATATTTAAACGTGGTTGTCAGTGATTTAACGTACGTCAAAGTCGGTCATCGCTGGCACTATCTTTGTGTACTTATTGACCTATTTAATCGTGAAATTATCGGTTATAGTTCCGGTCCCAATAAGGATGCAGAGTTAGTTAAGAAGGCTTTTTGTACCGTCCAAACGAACTTAAGTCAAATCAAGATTTTCCACACAGATCGTGGAAACGAATTTAAGAATCAAATCATTGATGAGATTTTAGATACGTTTAACATTGAGCGATCGCTCAGTATGAAGGGTTGTCCTTATGATAACGCTGTCGCAGAAGCCACTTACAAAGTGATTAAAACAGAATTTGTAAACAATCAAAGGTTTGAAACACAAGAACAGTTAGGCTTTGAATTTGCCGATTACGTTAACTGGTATAATAACCATCGGATTCATTCTTCACTGGAATACTTAACCCCAGTTGAATATCGTCAAAATACCCTTAAAAAAGTTGTTTAGTTTAGTGTTGACAATCCATTATGACTTTCTTTAAAACTGAAGATATGTTAAAAAGCGGTTTATCCCTTTAGATATGTCTTCATTATAATCGTTTTTCGATAATAATTTTTCATTGATAAGTCTAATATTTTATCCCTAAAGTTTGTTAAATTATGTATAGATTATGCGGTTATTTATTTCGTTATTGCATCTATCTCAAAACTAGAGACATATTTCATTTGATAAATTGTAAGATGGGAATGAAACATAGTGTAATAAGTTATTAAAATATATTTTAAATATTTGTTATAAGGTGAACACTCGGGATCTTAGATTTTAATTTTGTTAAAGAGTTAAAGAAAGCGGAATAAGGTTTCTTATATAAAAAATACCTGCATAGTAGATCATAAATTAAACTTATCATAATGATAATCCTGGTTAATTTTCCTACTATGCAGGTGATATATTAGTGAAATCTTTTTTTTGAGTCTTTAAATATTGTGGTAGCAAACTTAACGAATAATTTACTAAAAGGTAAAAATAAAATAACAGTTGATAAGTTAAAAAAGAGTTGTGAGTTGGCGATTTGTCGTTCCGGTGTGGCACTAAACATAGCAGTAAACTCAATTAATAAATCAATAAATGGTAAGAAAAGTAGTGTTCCTAACATATTAAAGGTAAAGTGAATTAAAGCAGCCTGTTTACCTGCAGTATTTCCTCCTAAGCTAGAAAGGATGGCTGTTAAACAAGTTCCAATTTCATGACCAAATAAGATAGGAATAGCTGTATGAAGCGTAATCGCCCCTGTTGAAACAAGAGAGATTAAAATGGCGGTAGAGGCAGATGAACTTTGAATTAAAAACGTAATCGACATTCCAAGTAAAATACACATTAATGAACTTCCTTGAACATTAAAAATTAATCGTTGAAATAAATCAGATGATACGATGGGATTCATTGATAATTTTACAACTTCAAGTCCTAAAAAAAGTATCCCAAAACTAAAAAGAAAATGCCCAATGTGATAAAATTTTTTATTTTTAGAAAGGATCATAACGATAGCTCCTAAAAGAATAAATCCAGGAATAAAGTCGGTAAGGTTTAAAGTAATAAGCTGAGTCGTAATCGTCGTTCCCAAATTTGCTCCCATTATTACCCCTGTTGCTTGCAATAGTGTCATAAGTCCAGCATCAACTAATCCCACGACTAATACAGTAATAGCGGAACTACTTTGAACAAGTGCGGTAAAGAAACAACCAATTAGAGCCCCTTTATACGGAGAAGTGATTGTCGTCGACACCGTTTCTTTAAGTTTATCACCAGCTAATGCTTTCAAGGCGTTGCTCATTTGTCGCATTCCATATAAAAAAAGGCCAAGCCCAATAAATAAACGAATAATAATTAGTAGTACGTTCATTGTTTTCACTCCCATTGATGATTTTGTCTTTAGAGTGTACGTGTTTCGGCGATTAATTAGTCCATAATTTCTTCGACGAAATTGAATAAGCTGCTTAGTTTTAAGTCATAATAAGTCAGTTTATTTAAAAGAGGGAGATGTTTGACTGATGAATCAGATTTTATTCAAAGTTGTTGAGTTAGAGGAAAGATTAAGAGCAACACTAGAAAACGGAGGCCCTATTGATCGCATAGTGAGTGAGGCCCAACTTAAGACATTAGACTTTTTTAAATATCATCCCATTCGAAGTCATGAAGAAGCACATGAGTTATTAACCGCAATGGATTTAGTGTTTGGAGTCAAAAGTTAATAAAAAAAGAAGCTAAGACGACTAACCTTAGCTTCTTTTTTTATTATTTTTTAAAATTATCTTCTAAACTTAAAATATATTCAGCGATATTAATAGAGTGATCACCGATACGTTCAAAGTTCGAAATTGCGTCTAAGAAGACGGCACCGCTATGAGCGTTACATTTGTTTTGACTTAGACGTTGGATATGTTTATCACGTAATAACTCTTCTAAGCGATCAATGTTTTCTTCAAAGATAACCGTGTCATTTGCTTTTTCACGATTATTGTTTTTGTAACTCGCATAAGAAGAGTTAATTGATTCTAGAGTATAGTTATACATTAATTTTAATTCTTCTAGTGCATCGTTTGTAAATTTAAGCTTACTAGTTGAAACCTCTTCGGCTAATTCAGCAATATTTTTACTGTGGTCTCCGATACGTTCAATATCACTCACAATTTTAATCATTGACGTAATACGGTTTGTATCAACCTCTGTAATATCATGAGAAGAAATTGAGACTAAGAACGTAGATAAATCACGTTCTAAGCGGTTAATTTCTGATTCATTCTCATAGACCTTTTTAAAATCAGTGGCTTTACCGTCAATTAAAGCATTCGTTGCAAGTTCTAAGTTTTCCTTTGCTAAATCATACATAGTTAAACTTTCTTGGAATGCTTGTTCAAATGCAATCGCAGGTGTTTCAAGGAAACGGCGATCCAAGCGATTAATTGTTGGTTGTTCACCTTCGTTATCTTTAAGTGCTAGATTAGCTAATTTAACAAATACACCTGAAAATGGGAGTAAGATAATGGCATTCACGACATTGAAAATTGTGTGAGCATTAGCAATTTGTTTATCAATATCTCCACCCATATAAACAACAACTTGTGAAAGAATATTAATCAATGGTAAGAAGATTAATGTTCCGATTAAGTTGAATGATAAGTGAATAAATGCAGCTTTCTTAGCAACTTTATTTGCGTTTAAACTTGATAATAAAGCAGTAACACACGTTCCAATGTTGTTACCGAATAAGATTGGAATTGCGACTTGTAAGCTAATTGCACCTGTCGCAGCTAAGGATAAAAGAATTGCTGTTGATGCAGATGAACTTTGTACAACCGCAGTCATCGCTGCTCCGACTAAAATTCCTAAGAACATATTTCCTTCTAAAGCTAAAATTAAGTCTTGGAAAAATGTTGTTTCAGCAATTGGGCTCATAGCATCTTTCATCGCTGATAACCCCATAAATAAAAGACCAAAACCAAAGATGATCTTTCCGATTTCTTTGCGTTTTTCTTGTTTCATAAACAAGATTAAGGCTGCCCCGATAATAATGAATAATGGGATGTAATCGTCAATTTTAAATGTGATTAATTGACCTGTAATCGTTGTTCCGATGTTCGCCCCCATAATAACACCTACAGCTTGGTATAAGCTCATAAGTCCAGCGTTAACGAAACCAACCACCATAACAGTTGTTGCACTACTACTTTGTATAATTGCTGTGACAATTGTTCCTACTAAAGCTCCTTTAAGTGGATTTGTAATGGCTTTATCGAAGAACGATTTTAAGCGTGATCCTGCGGCATTCTCAAGACCATCTCCCATAAACTCCATACCGAATAAAAACAGAGCTAATCCACTAAAAAGCCCTAGTAAGATATTAATGTATTCCATACAGTTACCTCCAAATTTTATCCTTTTCCATCATACTACAAAAACTTACAAATGAAAATAATATGTTTATAGATTAATCTTGTTTTAGATAAAAAATTATATTTTTTATTTAGTATGAATTTAAAAATTTATTGCTTTATTTTCAAATATTACTTTTAACCATTTATTGATCGAATGACCATTCTGTTTTCATCTTATTATTTTTGACTATCTAATCTCAGTTTTAAGAATTTTGCTGAAAAATATGTATGTAATATGAGATGAAATCGAAAACTAACCAGAGATTACCTGTTTTATAAGAGTTTGTAAGGACAATTATAAATAAGATTACTATATCATTTGGTTTTAGGGTGTGAATTTAGTATAATAAAATTAATTTGAAAAATGCAAATGACTTGAGTGGAGGAATTAAACCATGCAAAAGCCTGTTTTAAAGATATCAGAATTACGTGCAAACGTTGAAGATAAAGAAATTTTAAAAGGAGTAAACTTAGAAATTAAAGGTGGAGAAGTTCATGCGATCATGGGACCTAACGGAACTGGGAAATCGACATTATCTTCTACCATTATGGGACATCCAAAATACAAAGTAACAAGTGGAAATGTGACATTAAATCATGAGGATGTTTTATCAATGTCAGTGGATGAACGTGCTCGTGCAGGATTATTCTTAGCGATGCAATATCCTGCAGAAGTTCCAGGGGTAACAAACTCAGACTTCTTACGTACTGCGATGCAAACGCGTATGGAAGAAGGAAAAGATGTTCCTTTATTTAAATTTATTCGTGAATTAGATAAAAACGTAGAGAAATTAGAAATGCGTCAAGACTTACCACACCGTTATTTAAATGAAGGATTCTCAGGTGGTGAGAAAAAACGTAATGAAATTTTACAAATGTTAATGTTAAAACCTAAAATTGCGATCTTAGATGAGATTGACTCAGGGCTTGACGTTGACGCATTACGTATTGTTGGTCAAGCAGTTAACTCAATGCGTAGTGAAAACTTTGGATGCTTATTAATCACTCACTACCAACGTTTATTAGATCATATTAAACCTGATTTTGTTCATATCATGATGAAAGGTCGTATCGTGAAATCTGGAGGGCCAGAATTAATTGAGCGAATTGATCGTGAAGGATACGACTGGATTAAGCAAGAATTAGGAATTGAAGATGAGCGAGTAATTGTTGAAGATGAAAAACGTAAAGTGGTATCAATCGGAACATGTGCAACAAAAGAAATGTTAGACCTATAATCTAAGACTATCTTAAGAGAGTATTAATTAGATTAAATGTTGAAAGTTAGATGAAAGGGGTCAGATTGATGACGCAATTACCAAATTGGTTTAAAGAAATGCAAGAGCAAGCTAAGACTTTAGTGCCTTCTTTAAAATTACCAAAAGCAGACCGTACAACGATTAAAAACTGGGCTTTTGAGACGATTGAAGTAGGATCTGAAGTTAACGATAAAGAAAATAAAATTCCAGCAACAGTATCACATCTAGTCAATCATGATGAACAAAACATCGTGATTGTTTGTGATGGAGTTGTTGTATATAAAAAATTAAATGATTCATTTGATGGAGTTGTTGTAGCTGATTTAACAGAGGCGCTAACGACTTATGAAGAATTATTTAAGTCACACTTCATGAAATTAACACCGATTGAAATGAATAAGTTAGTTGCTTTACATGCGGCAAACTTAAATAGTGGATTATTTATTCATGTACCAAAAAATAAAGTGGTTCAAGATGTTTTAAATGTTGTTTATGTTCAAGAAACAGGTTCATTAATGAATCACACGCTAATTGTAGCTGAACAAAGTTCACAATTAAAATATATTGAAAATTATTATAATGATAAAAAATCAACGATCAACACGATTTCAGAAGTCATCGTTTCAGAAAATGCTTTAGTAGAGTATGCAGCGATGGATCGATTACATCAAGATTCAACCGTTTATCAGTGTCGTAAAACGGCTGTTGAAGCAAATGGACGCTTTTTACTGTCACTCGGTGCATTAAATGATGGAAATACTGTTTCAGAAAATTTAGTGGCTTTAGTTGGTCAAGGAGCAACAGCGGAAGTTAAAACAGTTGCTATTGCTGAAGGAGATCAAAAACAAAATATTACTGTTAATATTGAACATTTTGCTCCATATACAGAGGGACATATCGTTAATCATGGGGTATCAAAAGATAATGCTCAATTAACATTTAATGGAATTGGTAAGATTAATAAAGGAATGAACGGATCAAATGCACAGCAAGAAAGTCGTGCGATGATTTTATCAGAAACGGCACGTGCGGATGCAAACCCAATCCTTTTAATTGATGAATATGATGTTAAGGCAGGACATGCAGCAGGTGTAGGAAAAATTGATGAAGAGCAATTATACTACTTAATGAGTCGTGGATTAACTCGTCGTGAAGCAGAGATCTTAATTATTCACGGATTCTTAATGCCATTTATTGATGACATTCGTAGCGAAGTCGTTAAATCAGAGTTTTTAAAGGTTATCGAACGTAAAATTAATGCTTAAAGAGGTGGAGACAATGTCAATCGATGTTAATCGTATTCGTGAAGACTTTCCTATTTTAAAGGAAACGATGAACGGACATCCATTAGTATACTTAGATAGTGGTGCTACAACGTTAAAGCCTCAAGTGGTTATTGACGCCGTAAATCATTATAATACAAAGAAAACATCTAATGTTCATCGCGGTGTTTATCAATTAAGTAACGATGCAACTGAGCTTTATGAAGGGGCTCGTGAAAAAGTTAAGCAATTAATTAATGCTAAAAAAGCAGAAGAAATTGTTTTTACAAAAGGGGCAACACATGCCTTAAATTTAGTCGCTCAAAGTTATGGTTTCGATCATTTAAAAGAAGGAGACGAAATTATCGTTTCCGAATTAGAGCATCATAGTAGTTTCTTACCATGGCAACATGTTGCACGTATTAAGGGAGCTGTTTTAAAATTTATTCCCCTAGATGCGTCAGGACAAATTACTGTTGAAAACTTTAAAAAAGTTTTAAGCGAAAAAACAAAAGTAGTGGCTATTAATTATGTTTCAAATGTTATGGGATATATCGCTCCAATTAAAGAAATTACTGCTTTAGCCCACGAAGTAGGAGCTATTGTTTCCGTTGATGCTGCACAAGCAGTCCCTCACATGAAAATTGATGTCCAAGATTTAGATTGTGATTTCTTATCATTTAGTGGACATAAAATGTGTGGTCCAACTGGAGTTGGATGTTTATATGGAAAATATGAATTATTAAACGCATTAGAACCGATCGAATTTGGTGGCGAAATGATTGATATTGTTGGTGAAGTGACATCAACTTGGAAAGATGCGCCTTATCGTTTTGAAGCAGGAACACCTGTTATTGCAGGAGCTATCGGACTCGGCGCAGCCATTGACTATTTAGAATCCATTGGTTTTGATCAAATTGCAGCACACGAATTAGAATTACGTAACTATGCAGTTGAGAAATTAAATGAATTAGGTGGCGTAACAATCTTTAATCAAGATGCAAAGACGGGAATTATTTCATTCAATATTGATGGTGTTCACCCTCACGATGCGGCAACTATTTATGATGCTGAAGGTGTTTGTGTTCGTGCAGGTCATCACTGTGCTCAGCCATTAATGGGATGGTTATGTCAACCCGCTACGTTACGTGCAAGTTTTTATTTATATAACACGAAAGAAGAAGTGGATGCATTTATTGAAGCCACTCGAAAAGGAAAGGAGTTTTTTGACGGTGTCTTTTTCTAATTTAGAACAACTTTATCGCCAAGTTATTATGGATCATTATAAAAATCCACGTAATAAAGGATTATTACAAGAGGATGGATATCATGAAGTTCATTTAAAAAATCCAACATGTGGAGATGATATTACCGTTCAAGTAAAAGTAGAAGATGGTAAAATCATTGATTTACGTCATGAAGGAACTGGATGTTCTATTTGTTGTTCTTCAGCTTCTGTAATGTCACAAACATTAAAAGAAAAAACATTGGATGAAGCTCAAACGATCACAAATAACTTCTATGAATTAGTTAAAGGTCATGAATTTGATGAAGATTTAGATATGGGAGATGCTCCAGTTTATCAAGGTGTATCAAAATTCCCAGCACGTGTAAAGTGTGCAACAATTTCATGGAAAGCAGCAGAACAAGCGATTAATGAAATGAAAAAATAACATAAAAATCATACCAAACCGAAATGGAGGGTTACTGGGTGAGTGCTGAAGTACAAGAGAAAAAAAATGAATTTGAAGGCCTTGTCACAGACTATAAATATGGCTTCAAAACCGAATATAAAAATTTAAAAGATACAGGGAAAGGAATTTCTGAAGACGTTGTTCGTGAAATTTCTACCATTAAAGGTGAACCTGAATGGATGTTAGAATATCGATTAAAAGCTTATACGCATTTTGCGAAAACACCTATGCCCGAATGGGGACCTGATTTATCAGAAATTAACTTTGATGATTATACCTATTATATTAAACCATCTGAAAAAACAGAGAATAGTTGGGAAGATGTTCCAGACGAAATTAAAGACACATTTGATAAATTAGGAATTCCAGAAGCAGAAGCTAAGTTTTTATCGGGTGTATCAACTCAATATGAATCTGAGGTTGTTTATCATAATAATCAAAAAGAACTTGAAGAAGCTGGTGTTATCTTCATGGATACAGATTCAGCTTTACGTGAATATCCAGATTTATTTAAAGAATATTTCGGAAAAGTTATTTCATATGCAGATAATAAATTCTCAGCTTTAAATAGTGCTGTTTGGTCAGGTGGATCATTTATTTATGTTCCAAAAGGCGTGAAAATTGAAAAACCGTTGCAATCATATTTCCGTATTAATACAGAAAGTATGGGGCAGTTTGAACGTACTTTAATTATCGTCGATGAAGGTGCAGATATTCACTATGTTGAAGGATGTACAGCTCCAACTTACTCAGCTGATTCATTACATTCAGCTGTTGTTGAAATTTACATTCGCAAAGGTGGACGTTGTCGTTATTCAACCATCCAAAACTGGTCAAATAACATTTTAAACTTAGTTACAAAACGTGCCGTTTGTGAAGATTATGCACACATGGAATGGATTGATGGAAATATCGGTTCAAAAATTACAATGAAATATCCTGCTTGTGTCTTAAAAGGTGAAGGAGCAAAAGGAACAACGATTTCAATTGCTTTTGCAGGAGAAGGACAAATTCAAGATGCAGGTGCTAAAATGATTCATTTAGCTCCAAACACATCTTCAACGATTATTTCTAAATCATTATCACGTGGTGGTGGAAACGTTACTTATCGTGGAATTGTTGAGCATGGTAAAAAAGCTAAAGGTGCAAAATCACATGTTGAATGTGATACGATTATTTTAGATGAAATCTCAAAATCAGATACGATTCCTTATAATATCGTTAAAAACGATGATGTAACGATTCAACACGAAGCAACGGTATCAAAAGTATCAGAAGAACAATTATTCTATTTAATGAGTCGTGGATTAACAGAAGAACAAGCGACAGAAATGATTGTTATGGGATTCATCGAACCATTTGCTAAAGAATTACCAATGGAATATGCGGTTGAGTTAAATCAGTTATTAAAACTAGAGATGAATGGATCAATTGGATAATCTAAAAAGGATATAGATAACAATATTTATATACTTCTAAATTATTAATCTCATATTAAATAAATGATATAAAAAGGCTAATTCACTTGATGTAGAATTAGCCTTTTTACTTTAATTACTAGTTAAGTCGATTGTATGAATTTGTCGATAAAAGAGACACTATTAACGAAAGGAGTGATTTAAATGTGTGTAAAAAATGTTGGACGTATGGATGCTTATGTTCGTATTAGTGCTGGATTAATGATGATTAGTTTAGGAATCATGAAACATAGAGGTTGGATGGCAGCACTTGGTAGTATGAAAGTGGCTGAAGGTATCACACGTTATTGTCCAGTTTTAGATGCTTTAGACTTATCGACATTAAGTGATGAAGAATTAATTGATGATGCAATTGGAAACTGTGTCATTGATATCGAAGAAGATGATGACGACTATGAAGAGATGGAACATGAATGTTGTTGTCATCATCATGATCATGAAACTAACGCAACAACACAAGCGTAATAAAAAAATGAGTGCCGAGATGGCACTCATTTTTTTATAGTGGAAAATCGTCAACTTCCAAGTCACAATTTGGGTTAGTATTTGGTTCAGAGATTTCTTTTAAAGCCATTTCAGCACGTCCGTCTGTTAGTTGATGAATCGCCAAATCTCCAAGCGAAATCATTCCAACTAACTTGTTTTTGATATCAACGACAGGTAAACGACGAACTTGCTTATCAGCCATTAAAGAAATAGCTTCTCCAACCTCAGCTGTTTCAACTATCGTATGAACAGGTTGTGTCATGACGTCACTAACTTTTGTATTCATCGGAAGAATGTCAGCAAAAACACGTACAACAATGTCTCGATCAGTAATGATTCCAACAAGTTCAGAGGATTCATTAATGACAGGAACTGATCCAATATTATGTTTTTTCATAATTCTTGAGGCGTTTAGAACGGTTTCGTTCGGAGTTAGTGCTTCGATGCCATCAGTCATAAATTGTTTTATTTTCATATCTAGTACTCCTTGTATAAAAATTTCATTTTTAGTTTATACAATCCATCAAACGTTATGCCTCATTCAAACAAAGTTTCAAATGAATCAATTTTTGATCAGTAATTGTCACCAAATCTAGGCTGTTTGTATAGTTTATAGAGAGGTGATAATTGTGTTACATGTAAATAAAATTAACATTGAAGGTTATGAATTTTTAAGTTATGAGGTTGAGTTACCTAAGACAACATTGTTTGTTGTAGCTAATGAAGTCGGATACATCATGTGTGCAGCACTTGATATTGATTTCTTTAATAACTCAGAAAAACTTCGAGCACGAAAAATTATTGCAGGACGCGCAGAAGGTGTCCGTAGTATTGAGCAATTGTTAGAGGCTCCTTTAGCAAAAGTCACAATTGCTTGTGATGAACTAGGAATTAAACCTGGTACAATCGGAAAAGATGCATTAGTTCTAATGGCTAAAAGTGTAGAAAAGTAAATAATGAAAAAAGTGTCTGATTCTTCTAGAAAAGACACTTTTTTTATATATTTTTTTAAAAAATGACTAAACTATATAGAAACAGAAATGTATTTCATCATTGTATATCAGTCTTAGTTGAGCAATTACTTTAATACTGAGGCAGACTATAGTCCAGCTAAAAGTTTTCCGATATGAAAAACTTATCTGGACTTATATAGTTATTGAGTAATATTTACCATTATTATAGTTGTTTTATTTTTACAATGGAATTAAGTTTACATTGAGTTTATGAAACTATAGTATAGTTTAACATCTAGTCAAAGAATTGTTTGACGAAGTAATCACTTAGTTTATTGAGTGATAAAAATATCATTTTGATTAGGAGGAATAGAAGATGAAAAAAAATAAATGGATCGTATGGACAATTTTATTGATATTGATTTTTGTCTTTATCATGATCGGGAGTCAGAAAAAAGAAGATGTTAGCTATGAAACAGTCACAGCAGTTGTTGAAGATATGACAACTTATTATAGCTTTAGCGGAAATATTGAAGCTAATGATAAAGAATCAATCATTTTAACGACGACAACGCAAATTCAAACATTGAATGTATCAGAGGGGGATCTAGTCAAAAAAGGTGATGTATTATTTACGACTATTCAAGGAAATGAATTTAAGGCCGGCATTGATGGAGAAATTGCAACCATTTATGTAACAGAAGGAGAAGTTGTAACACCGGGAACGATTGCTGTTGATATTACAGACTACACTAACTTACAAGTTAAAGTTAAAGTAGATGAGTATGATATTAAGTCTATTGAAGTAGGAAAAGAAGCAACAGTGATAGTCAATGCTTTAGATAAAGAAATTAACGGAACGGTTTCTCACGTTTCAAAAGAAGCTCAATCATTAAATGGAGTTTCTTATTTTCTTGCAACGATTGATTTAAATGAGGATAGCGAACTACGTGTTGGTATGTCAACAGAAGTCAAGTTAGTCAATGAAAGTGTTAAAGAGGCTATCGTCATTCCAATGAACGCTATTCAGTTTGATTACAAAAATTCACCCTATGTTTATTATCGTGATGATAAAGGGGAAGTGATGACTAAAGCCATTGAAGTTGGTGTTACAGACGGCGTAGTCATTGAAATTAAATCGGGTATTAAATCAGGAGAAGAAATTTTAACTCCTAAAACACTTGAATTTACCACACCATTTGAAATGATGAAAAAATCTAAGTGATAGGAGGGGAATGTAAATGGTAGAAGACATTCTTTCAATGAAAAATATTACTAAATCTTATTACTTAGGAGAAGAGGAACAACTCATCTTAAAAGGAATTAATCTAACGGTTAATCGTGGAGAGTTTGTTTCAATCCTTGGGCCATCGGGTTCTGGAAAATCAACGATGATGAATATTATCGGTTGCTTAGATAAAGCCACTAGTGGTCAGTATATGCTGTCAGGTCGAGATATTAAAGATTTAGATGAAAATCAATTAGCAGAGATTCGAAGTAAAGAGATTGGGTTTATCTTTCAGTCCTTTCAATTACTTCCACGCTTAACTGCACTACAAAATGTTGAATTACCTATGATTTATTCAGGAGTCAGCCCAGTTAAACGTAAAGAAATTGCTAAAAAGATGCTTGAGCGAGTTGGACTTTCAGATCGATTAAATCATTACCCTAATCAATTATCTGGTGGACAGCAACAACGTGTTGCCATTGCACGTGCATTATCAACGAATCCGACCATCTTACTTGCTGATGAACCAACAGGAGCACTCGATCAGCGAACAGGACATCAAGTGATGGAATTATTTAAAGAGCTTCATGCAGAGGGGCGGACAATTATTATGATTACACATGATGAAAAAATTGCTAAACAAGCTACACGTATTGTACGTATTTTAGATGGAAACATTGTGGAGGAGGTTTCTATGGATGTTTAAAGAAAGTATTTTTATGTCTTGGCAAAATATCATCCATAACAAGATGCGTTCCTTTTTAACTGTTCTTGGAATTGTGATTGGTGTCATGTCAATTATCGCTTTAATTTCAATCGTTCAAGGGGTTAGTGATGAAATGATGGGACAATTCTCAGAACTTGGAGCTAATAAATTAACGATCCAGATCACCGGAACTCCGTTTAAAACAGGGTTGGTAGAGACGGATTTAGATTTAATTGAAGAAGTGGATTATGTCGATGGAATTTCTCCCACACTTAAAACAAACTTATCAGTTGTTGGGAATCATCGAGTGATTGAAAATGCGATGATTGAGGGAAAGAATGAAGCTTATTTCAAAAATAATCATCTATCTTTAGCTCAAGGTCGATTAATTAATCCAATAGATATTGCTCAAAAAACAAATGTCGCCTTAATTAATGAAGCGATTGCTAATGAACTTTATTTAGGAGTCAATCCGTTAAACAAAAAGATGACTTTAAACGGCGTCTCTTATACAATCATTGGAGTCATTAAAGAAGATTCACCGACTGATATGATGGCGATGATGTCTCGACAAGGAAATAGTGATTATAAAATGATTATTCCCGCTACTAGTATGATGAGCTCATTTGGAGTCAGACAAATGAATGCACTAGAAGTTTACATGAGTGATTCTAGTTATGCTGATCAAATTATTAGTGATATTGAACATATATTGAATGAAGCATTTAACTATAAAGAAGATAGCTATAGTATTATTAATATGGAAAGTTTATTAGATACGATGGAGACCATGAATTCAATGATGACGATGATGCTAGTTGGAATTGCATCAATCGCTTTATTAGTAGGTGGAATTGGAATCATGAATATGATGTTAGTCTCAGTAACCGAACGGACAACAGAAATTGGACTTCGAAAAGCGTTAGGAGCGAAGCCTAGAAGTATTCAATTACAATTTCTAATTGAGTCAATCTTCTTATCTGTTTTTGGTGGTGTGATCGGACTTATCTTAGGAATAATTATTTCGATTATTGTAGCGCTTGTCATTGGATTTACACCAAGTATTTCAATTGGTGCGATTGTCCTAGCTTTAGGATTTTCAGCGAGCGTAGGCATTATTTTTGGAATTGTACCTGCACGTAAGGCTAGTCGCCTAAATCCTATTGATGCTCTTCGTAGTGTCTAATGAATGATTGAGATCGTTTAGATTTATATTGCGATACTGAGTAAGATAGAGTTAAGTCTTTAAGTGAGTAGAAAGATTTCTTTAATCAATTAATGAATCTATGTAGATGATGGCTAGTGTGCGTCTCTAAGGATGAATGAATTGAAAAAAGGAATCTTTTTTTTATTTCATAAAATATACATAATAAAGATGATGTGGCACAATTAGACAAAACAAGTATAGATTCTTCGTTATAATAAAATAAAAACTATCTAATCATGTATTAAAAAGTGTAATGGTTTACACGTATAATCTTTTTCAAACATAAATAAAGGTGGGTTATGATTAAAGAGATTAAAGTGTGCATGAAGTATATATGTTTTTAAGGGGGAAATTGGAATGTTTGAAATTGAACTAGCTAGGGAGAATCATCAACTATTTAAAAATGATTTAAAAAAGAACTTAGTTAAACAAATAAAACCGTACTGTGAGTTTACAGAAATTGATCGTTATCTCTTTTCTGAAGGAACTCATAGACAGTTATATAAAAAGTTTGGGGCTCATGTCATCCAAAATGAATCGGGCGTGTTAGGAACTTATTTTTGTGTCTATGCCCCACATGCTCAAGCTGTTAGTGTCGTTGGGGACTTTAATGAGTGGAATGGTCAATATCATGAAATGATAGGTGAGAATGGGATTTGGTCATTATATGTTCCAAAATTAAATACGTTAGAGACGTATAAATATGAAATCACTACAGCTTCTGGAACGAAAATTCTTAAAGCCGATCCTTATGCGTTTTATGCTGAACAACGTCCAAATACTGCCTCTGTTATTTATGATATTGAAGGATTTAAGTGGACGGACGATGCTTGGATTGAAAAAAGAAAACAATCTAATATTTTTGAACAACCACTTAATATTTATGAATTACATTTAGGATCATGGCGTCGTCATGAAGGATTAGTGGAATCGGAAAGTTTTCATTCGTATGCTGAAATTATGGATGACTTAATCAACTATGTACTAGAACATAGTTATACGCACATTGAGTTAATGCCGATGTATGAGCATCCATTTGATGGATCATGGGGGTACCAGGCAACTGGATATTATGCGGCAAGTAGTCGTTATGGAGAACCAAAAGATTTAATGATGTTAATCAATAAATGTCATGAAGCGGGAATCGGTGTTATTATGGACTGGGTTCCTGGTCATTTTTGTCGTGATGCACACGGATTATTTGAATTTGATGGACAGGCTGTTTACGAATACCCATTTAAAGACGCTGCTATTTCAGAATGGGGAACAGCGAATTTTGATCTAGGTAAAGGGGAAGTACGCAGCTTCTTAATTTCTAACGCACTATTTTGGATGAAGTATTATCATATTGATGGATTCCGTGTTGATGCAGTTGCCAACATGATTTACTGGGGTGGAAATCAATCACGCGGAGAAAATAAAGGAGCCATTGAGTTTTTAAGACGATTAAATACAGAATTATTTGCAGAAGATGAAAAAATCTTAATGATTGCCGAAGACTCAACCAGCTATCCATTAGTAACAGCACCAGTCTCTGTTGGAGGACTTGGGTTTAGTTATAAATGGAATATGGGATGGATGAATGATACGCTTGATTATATTGAATTAGATAATATTTATCGTCCATATCATCATAACTACATTACCTTTGCAATGGCTTATGCTTATAGCGAAAACTTTATCTTGCCATTTTCTCACGATGAAGTGGTGCATGGTAAAAAATCATTAGTTGATAAAGCACCAGGAGATTATTGGCAAAAGATGGCGCAATTTAGATTATTATGCACGTATCAAATGACGCTGCCCGGTAAAAAATTAAACTTTATGACGAATGAGATTGCACAATTTCATGAATGGAAAGACAAAGAACAAGTGGATTGGCATTTATTAAAATATCCAGCGCATGATGCTTCAAATCGTTATATTAAAGACTTAAATGCGACTTACTTAAATGACGCTGCTTTTTGGGAGTTAGATCACTCATTTGAGGGATTTGAATGGATTGATGTCCATAATAACGAACAAAGTATGTTTTCTTATCTTCGTAAGGCAAAAGATACAGATGATTTTGTTGTCGTTGTCTTAAACTTTAAACCAATTTCATATAATCACTATAAGATTGGCGTACCGATGAAGGGAGAATACGTTGAGATTTTAAATAGTGATCGTGATTATTATCATGGATCAAATCAATATAATGGATTACCATTAGTTGCACAAGAAGGGATGATACACGGTAAACCATATTACATTGACATGACGATTCCACCATATGGAGCCGTGATTTTAAAATATCAACCAAGTCTTTTAAAAAATGAAGAAGTCATTGAGGAAGAGATTGTAGGGTTATAAGAATAAGGAATCGATAAACTGTCGATTTTAGGTTATGAAGGGGGGATGAAAGAATGGCTGTTAATGTGGTTGCTATTATATTAGCGGGAGGAAAGGGAACTCGCTTAAAAGAATTAACCATTCATCGTCCTAAACCAGCCGTTTCATTTGCAGGAAAATATCGTTTAATTGACTTTGTCTTAAGTAATTGTACGAACTCAGGCATTGATCAAGTAGGTGTTTTAACTCAATATGAACCATTAGAATTAAATAGCTATATTGGAGAAGGGAGTTCATGGGATTTAGATGTCTATGGAGCTTCCGTTACAGTAATGGGACCTTACACGTCGCGTGACTATGGATTTTTATGGCAAGGTGGGACGGCAGAGGCAGTTATTTTAAATATGCCGTTTATTGAACAGTATAATCCTGATTACTTACTCGTCTTATCAGCCGACCATATTTACAAGATGGATTATCGAAAGCTAATTGATTATCATATCGAGCAAAATTCAGAACTAACGATTTCAACGATTCGAGTTCCAAAGGAAGAAACGAAACGTTTTGGAATGTTAAAAGTAGATGAACAAAATCGTGTTATAGATTTTGAAGAAAAGCCAGTCAAAACAGATAGCCAACTTGCTTCTATGGGAGTATACGTTTTTAGTTGGCAAAAATTTAAAGAAGATATTATTCATAAGTATTATAAGCATATTTATGATGGCGTTGATTTTGCTCAAGACGTCATTCCTCACTTTATTAATGAGAATTGTAAGGTATTTGCCTATGAATATAAAGGTTATTGGCGAGATGTTGGAACGGTTGATGGGTATTGGAAAGCACATATGGATTTACTCGATCCTGACAATGATTTAAATTTACATGATTATAGTTGGCCTATCTTTTCAAAAACTCCTAACTTACCTCCACATCACATCTTAAAAGGAGCTAAAGTTCGTAATACTTGGTTAAATGAAGGTAGTATGATTTTTGGTGAGATTTATGATTCCATTATTGGACATCGATGTGTCGTCGATGAGCGATCAATAGTTGAAAAAAGTGTGGTTTTAAGCCAGGCTAAGATTGAGCATGACTGCCGAATTAGGTATGCGATTATTGGGGATGAAGTTATCATTCCACCATATACTGATATTTTAGGAGATGAAGATCATATTATATTGGTGACTAACGACAATCTTGAAGAAATATTAGAAAGCCAAGGTAGGGGGGATGACTAATGAAAAATAAAGCTTTATGTGTGATTGATGGAACAAATACATCACAATCACTACAAAATTTATTGAATCAACGTTGTGTTGCAGCCCTACCATTTGCTGGTCGTTATCGATTAGTTGATTTTGCCTTATCTAATGCCGTTCATTCAGGAATTACGAATGTTTCGATTTTTCCTGATGGTGATTATCACTCATTAAGTGATCATATTCGGTCAGGAAAGTTTTGGGGTCTTGATCGTAAAGTAGACGGATTATTTTTACTTCCTCCTAAAAAGGATGTTAGTGCAATTGCTAATACCTTAACATTTGCTAGAATGAGAGAATACATTGATTATTTTTTAAGATCACGTCAAACCTATGTTGTTTTGTATCACGCCAACATTATCACCACCATTTCGTTCGAACAATTAGTTAATTCTCATATTGAATCAGGAGCAGAGGTTACACAAGCCTATTACCGAAACAAGCCGGTTAATATTTTCGTCTTGTCTCGAGAATATTTAATTGAATTAATTTTAAGATATGAAATTTCTCCGTATCAAACCGTGATGGATTTAGTGGAGATGAATGATGGAATTAAAATTAATCGCTATGAACACGATTCATATACGCGAACGATTGATTCCATTTTATCTTATTATCGAGCAAATTTAGACATGTTGCATTATGAGTATGGATTTCAAATTTTCTTATTAAATCGTCCGGTATTAACGAAAACAAAGGATGAGTCACCGACATTTTATACAAAAGAGGCAGATGTCAGTAATTCAATGATTGCAAACGGATGTCATATTGAAGGAAAAGTTGAAAACTGTATTCTTTTTCGAGATGTGACCGTTAAACGAGGAGCAATTGTAAGAAATTCTGTGATCTTACCAAGAACAGTAATCGGAGAAAATAGTATCGTTGAGCAAGTGATTACAGATAAACATGTCTACATTAGTGATGGTGCTCGGTTGAGTGGGCAAGATTATACGCCACTCGTCCTTGGAAAAGGTCAGCGTGTCGTTGGAAATAAAGGAATTAATGTCCTTCAAGTTTCAACAGAGTGTGTTCCTTTTTACAAAACGGGTGGATTAGGCGATGTAACATCAGAGTTAACGCAAGAATTAATTAATCAAGGATTAAATGTTGATGTGATTTTACCGCTGCTTAACTCATTAGCTGAGCGTTATCAAGAAAATTTAAGTCATGAATTTAGGTCATTAATTGTTCTTGATGAGTTAGAGGTTCCTTATGATGTGTATCGTTACTCAAAAGATGGGATTAATTATTATTTTATTTCATGTGGGGAATTAACACGCGAAAAATTATATGGATATAAAGACGATTGTCAACGCTATGAACTTTACTGCTATTTGACACTTGATTTTATTGAAAAATGTCAGATGAAGTATGACGTCATTCATTGTCATGACTGGCTAACTGGATTAATTCCATATTTTATGAAGTATGTATTTATGAAAAGAAGTAATTTTTTCATGTATACAAAAACTGTGTTTACGATTCACAACATTCATTACCAAGGTATTTGCGATGTTTCTGATTTAGCTATTATTTCGCGATTTGAGACCATTCCAAACGAAGTCATGCTATTTGAAAAGGTCAACTTTATGAAGACAGCAATTGTGATTAGCGATGAAGTCACAACGGTTTCAGAAACTTACTGTAATGAAATTTGCTATCCTTACTTTGCCGAAGGATTAGATCGTTTTATTGTGGCGCGTAAAAATCATCTTCATGGAATTATTAATGGAGTGAATTACAACTATAATAATCCGGCAACGGATTTAAGTATTTATAAACGATACTCTACTAAAAACATTGAAGTTAAAAAAGAAAATAAGTGCCAAATGCAGCGAGAACTTGGCTTAAAAGTCAATCCAAATATACCTGTCATTGGGATGGTTTCACGTTTAGTAGAACAAAAAGGATTTGATCTCATTCTTAAAGTATTTGAAGAACTAATGCTTGAAGACGTTCAGTTTGTTTTATTAGGTGATGGCGATGATAAATATACAAGCTTCTTCAAGGAGATGGCACGAAAATATCCAACAAAAGTATCAGCGAATATTGGTTTTTATTCGTATAATTCACAAATGATTTATGCAGGTAGTGATATCTTTTTAATGCCATCACGCTTTGAACCATGTGGAATTAGCCAAATGATTGCACTCAAGTATGGAACAATTCCAATCGTTCGGGAAACAGGTGGCCTAAAAGATACGATTATTCCATATAATGAGTTTATTCAGCATGGAAATGGATTTGGATTTGCACATTATAACGCTCATGATATGTTATTTACACTTAAACGAGCGATTAACTTTTATCATATGCCAGAACATTGGCATAAGCTGATTCAAAGTGCAATGACTCAAGATTTAAGCTGGAAAAAATCGACGGACAAGTACATTAACCTTTATCGAAATTTAATAAATGAAGAATAAAGAGCCTAAATGATGAGGCTCTTTATTTTATTTATAGAATAATAAGGAAAAGTGTACTAAAAAGCTAAGACAGTAATATAAAATAACAATATAATGTAATGAATTCAATTTATGAATCATACAATAATTTGATGAATAAATTCGAGTTAAGACGCTATAATACATTTAGTTAAAAATTGGATTTAAAACGATGTCATGAGAGTAGCAACATCATGATTAAAGATGAAGTGAATGGATTAGATGAACGTTATTGATTAAAAAGTGGGTAACTTTTTGATCATGACATGACGGAAAGATTTAATACTATGAATCACCATCCACATCAATAAAAAGTCATTTCATCTATATAAAGATAAGTTTGTTTATCACTATTTAAACTCAATGAAGTACGTTTATCTTTTTATTATAAAGATAGGCGCTAACCGAATAATTTCAAAAAACATGTATGTCATACTTACAGAATTTTATTATTTTTCACCAATAAAAAACCGATCTTGACGGATTGATAAAAAGGAACGCGTTACAGGGGGAGAGGGTGATTTCATCTAGTTCATTATCTGCTATAATAAATTTATGGGATGGAAAAAATGTAATTGTAAAGCGATTACACAAATGGAAGGGAGATGTCTTCTAATGACTAATGTATTTGTTGATAAGAATGTATTTAAAGAGGCGTTTCAGACACGTGTAGAACAAATTTATGGGATCAAATTTGAAGAAAGCACTCCACATCAAAGATATTTTACATTAGGAACACTTGTGCGTGAGTATATCTCATCAAATTGGATTGAGACGAATCAGGCAATTGTAGAAGGAAAACATAAACAAGTTTACTATTTTTCAATGGAATTTTTGATGGGGCGTTTATTAACTAATAATATTATGAATTTAGGCATCCGATCAACTATTGAGGCGGCAATGAATGATTTAAATATTGATTTAAATGAATTAGAAAAAATCGAAGCTGATGCTGGATTAGGAAACGGAGGACTTGGACGTTTAGCTGCATGCTTTATGGATTCAATTGCTTCACTTGCACTACCAGGGCATGGAAATGGGATGCGTTATCGCTACGGATTCTTCGAGCAAAAAATTATTGATGGATATCAAGTAGAAGTTCCAGATAAGTGGCTACAACGCGGTTATGTTTGGGAAGTTCGCAAATCAAATGAATCAGTGGAAATTCCATTTTACGGAGAAATAAAAGTTGATAAAGTTGATGGACGTGATGTTTATACTCATTTACCAGCAGAGTACGTACGTGCAGTTCCATATGATGTCCCTGTCGTTGGAGACATTACAAGTGGTAATAAAACAGTGAACACCTTACGTTTGTGGTCATCAGAGCCAACAGAAAAAGATTATCCCGATCATATTTCGGCTGTTGACTACGAAAAAGGCGTTCGAAATATTTCAGAGTTTTTATATCCAGATGATTCAACAAGAGAAGGAAAAGTATTACGCTTAAAACAACAATATTTCTTTGTTGCAGCGGGAGTTCGTTGGGCCGTTCGTCAGCATAAAGAAACTTATCAAACGCTAGATAATTTCCATGAAAAAAATGTACTTCATATTAACGATACTCACCCAGCTTTAATTGTTCCAGAACTCATGCGTATTTTAATTGATGAAGAAGGATATGACTGGGATCAAGCTTGGTTTATTACGCAACATTCATGCGCTTATACGAATCATACCATTTTAGCTGAAGCACTTGAAAAGTGGCCAGTTGACTTATTTAAGCCATTACTTCCAAGAATTTATATGATTACAGAAGAAATTAATCGTCGTTACTGCTTAGATTTATTAAATCGTTATCCAAATCAACCAGAAAAAGTTGCTCAATTAGCGATCATTGGACATGATCAAGTACGTATGGCACACTTAGCTATCGTTGGATCGTTCAGTGTTAATGGGGTGGCACAGTTACATACAGATATTTTAACTCATATTGAAATGAAAGATTTTTATCACATGTACCCAGATCGTTTTAATAATAAAACAAACGGAATTACACACCGTCGCTGGTTGTTACACTGCAATCCAGAATTAACAAAAATATTAGACGAACAAATTGGAACACAGTATCATACTAATACGTTTGAACTTGCGAAGTTTGAAGAAAAAATTAACGATAAAAACGTTAAAGATGAAATTAAAAAAATGAAGTATGCACGTAAAAAAGCTTTATCAGATCGCATTTATAAAGAACAAGGCGTCTTATTAGATCCAAATTCTATTTTTGATATTCAAGTTAAACGTCTACATGCGTATAAACGACAATTACTAAATGCGATGCATATCATGTATTTATATAATCGCTTAAAAGAGGATGAAGTGTTTAGAGCGAACTTCCATCCGCAATCTTTTATTTTTGGAGCTAAGGCGGCTTCAGGATATTATTTTGCTAAAAAAGTGATTAAATTAATTAATTCGATTGCTGAAAAAGTTAATAACGATTCAGATACCAATCAGTTATTAAAAGTTGTATTCGTTGAAAACTATAATGTAACTTATGCAGAGTTAATTATGCCAGCAGCCGATTTATCAGAGCAAATTTCAACGGCATCCAAAGAAGCTTCAGGAACAGGAAATATGAAGTTTATGTTAAATGGAGCTATGACGATTGGAACAATGGATGGAGCTAATGTTGAAATTCACGAATTAGTTGGAGATGATAATAGCTTTATCTTTGGTTTAAGTGCAGACGAGGTGAATGATTATTATCAAAATGGTGGTTATAATCCATGGGATCTTTACCACTCTGATGCTCGTATTCACCGTGTTCTTGACCAATTAGTGAATGGATTCTTAACACCGGATACTGAGGAGTTCCGCGATATCTTTAATGCAGTGACTCATCACGGGGATGAATACTTCGTATTAAAAGATTTTGATGCTTACGTTCGTGCCCAAGAACGAGCGAATCAAACATATAAAAATCAAGACAAATGGCTTGAAATGTCAATGATTAATATTGCACGTTCAGGTAAGTTTTCATCGGATCGTACCATTCAAGAATATTCAGATCAAATTTGGCATTTAGATCCATTAACATTTTAAGAAAAATTAAGTCATCAAGCTTCTTAGCAGTGGAATTTTTCATATGAACTCATTTAACACAAAAAAAGAGTAGATCAAGTGATCTACTCTTTTTTTGTGTTAAATGAAAACCACCTGCTATGCGGGTGGTTCCGGAAAGCTTTTA
>artificially_reared_2__coassemble_391_pt1 | contig 24118 bp, 19 predicted proteins | sample artificially_reared_2__metabat2_low_PE_015 | metagenome-assembled genome bin artificially_reared_2 | reverse complement strand
GATTCCACTAAGGACTCAACGCTTTTTACATTTTTATGGTGAATAATTTAGGTTAGTTATTATATTATGAAAAAATTACAAAATAAATACGACATGAGTCCTATAGACTTCATGTCGTATTTATTTACCTTCTTATTAATTATTCATTTAGTAAACAATACTTAAAATTATTCTACTAAACTTCCGCCATTTGTAGAAATTACTTCTTTATACCAATCAAAAGATTTCTTTTTTATTCTACGGAAGGTTCCACTTCCGTCATTGTGACGATCAACGTATATAAAACCATAACGTTTTTTCATTTCAGCGGTTCCTGCACTAACAATGTCAATAGGTCCCCAACTTGTGTATCCCATTAACTCAACACCATCAGCAATCCCTTCTCGTACTTGAACTAAATGATCATTTAAATACTTAATACGATAGTCATCATTAATGATATCTCCTTCACCCACTTCATCAACAGCCCCTAATCCATTTTCGACAATAAATAGTGGCTTTTGATAGCGATCATATAAGTTATTCATTGTATAACGTATTCCCTTAGGATCAATTTGCCAACCCCACTCGGTAGATTCTAGATAGGGATTCTTTACACCACCAAATAAATTTCCTGGTGTTTTTTCTAATCCTTCAGGAAAAGCACTTGTACAACGACTCTTATAATAACTAAACCCTACAAAGTCAACTGTATTTTGTCTTAAAATTTCTTCGTCCCCTTCACATATTTTAAGTTCAATTTTATTTTCTAAAAAGTAACGTTTCATATATGTTGGATAATATCCCCACGTTTGAACATCTGAGAAAAATAATGTTTTTCGATCATTTTCCATAGCATCCAGTACATCTTCTGTACGGCAAGAATATGGATAATATGATCCAGAGGCAATCATACATCCGATTTTACTATCTGGAATAATTTCGTGACAAGCTTTAACTGCAAGAGCACTTGCTACAAATTGATGATGTGCTACTTGATATTGAGTCTGTAATTTATTTTCACCTTCTTTAAAGATAATCCCCCCTCCTGTAAACGGAAAATGAGCTAATACATTAATCTCATTGAAGGTAATCCATAATTTTACTTTGTTTTTGTAACGACTAAAAACAACTCGTGAATATCTTTCAAATAAATCAATCACTTTTCGATCACGCCATCCACCATACTTATGAACTAATCCCATTGGCATTTCATAATGAGATAGTGTTATCAATGGTTCTATACCATATTTCGCAAGTTCATCAAACATATCATCATAAAATTGTAATCCAGCCTCATTAGGATATTCTTCATCTCCATTAGGAAAAATACGACTCCAGGCTATTGAGGTACGTAAACACTTAAATCCCATTTCGGCAAATAACGCAATATCCTCCTTATATCGATGATAAAAATCAATCGCTTCATGAGTTAAATGTTCTCCATGCTTAATTCCACCATATCCTCCTGTTAATCCATTTGGTGTATAGTCTGCTATGGATAGACCTTTCCCATCACTTAAATATGCACCTTCGCATTGATTCGCTGCTAACGCTCCTCCCCATAAGAATCCTTCTGGAAATTGTTTAAGTTGATTTATTAACATATTTATTCCTCCTTATTTTTATATTAATGTTAAAATTTGTTGTCCAACTTGTATAAAATCTTGTTCTGTTGCTAAAACTTCTAAGAATTTATTACTATTTGTAATAATTATCGGTGTAACAACATCATAACCTTTTAATTTAATTGCTTCACAATCAAATTCAACTAATAAATCACCAGCTCTAACCTTATCTCCGTTTTTAATATGAGCTGTAAAATATTCTCCACCTAGTTCAACAGTATCGATTCCAATGTGTAATAAAATTTCTGTTCCGTCCTCTGCCTCAATACCAATTGCATGTTTTGTATCAAAGATTGCTACAATAGTTCCATCAACTGGTGAATATAATTTTCCTTCAGATGGAATAATAGCTATTCCTTTTCCCATCACTTCTTTTGCGAACACATCATCACTTACATTAGATAATGATATAACTTGTCCTTTTAATGGACTCATAATAACACGCTCCGAAACTGATCGAATAGATTCTCCTTCACTTTCTTTTTTATCTTCTACAGTATCTTCAAAACCAATAAACCATTGAGCGATGAACGTTACTGCAAATGCAATTAAACATGAGATAAATGCATGCAATAAGTTATTCTGTTTATCCCCCATAAATAGTCCTAATGACGCTAATCCCGATGCTCCACCACCGTAACGTTGAACTCCCATAATTCCTGCATAAAATCCTCCAACTCCACCACCTAGCATAACAGCAAACATTGGTCGTTTTAAACGTAAGTTAACTCCAAACATAGCCGGTTCAGTTATTCCTAATAAAGCTGTAATTCCCGATGAAATAGCCAATTGTTTCAATTCTTTATCTTTAGTTTTACAGGCCACAGATAGGGCAGCAGCTCCTTGAGCAATATTTGATGGTAGATTTCCAGCACCAACAATAGTTTCATATCCCATTAGAGCAATCTGATTCATATATGCTGGTACTAAGCTATAGTGCATTCCTATCATAACTAGAAATGGCATAAATGTTCCAAGAATTGTTGGTATTAACCATGGTGCAACTTCCTCAATAGCAATAATTACTGCTGCAACCCCATCCCCTACAATTGATCCAAGTGGTCCTAAAACAATTAATGCGATTGGAGACATTATTAATAAAATCAATAATGGTTTAGCAACAAACTTTATAATAGATGGCACTACTTTTTCAGCAAATGTTTCTACATAAGACAATGCCCAAACAACTAAAATAATTGGAATAACAGATGAAGAATAAGTAACTAATTTAACTGGTAACCCTAAGAATGAAACAGGATCCCCTAAAGTTTTTAATGCCGTAAAATTAGGATGTAGTAAAATACCTGCCATCAGCATTGCTAAATTAGGACTACATTTAAACTTCCGAGCAGCAGAAGAAGCTAAAAATATAGGCATAAAATAAAATGCTGAATCTGAAATGAAATTAAAGAAATAGTAAGTACTTCCTGTTTTATCAACTAAATTAAACGATGTCAATAGAACTAATAGTGCTTTAACCATCCCGGAACCCGTTATAACTGGTAATAAAGGCGAAAATATTCCTGCAATGGTATCCAAAACTTTGCTTAAAATACCATTATTGTTACTTAAGTCTTTTGTTGGATCAACATCATCTAAATTTCCAATTTCTTTAATTTTATTGCAAACTTTAGCAACATCAGTTCCAATAATAATTTGAAACTGTCCGCCTTTATTGGTCACTCCGATAACTCCAGGTATTTTCTTGATAATAGATTCATCAACTTTATCTAATGATTTCAGATTAAATCTTAAACGGGTCATACAGTTAGTTAGGTACAATATATTTTCCCGTCCCCCTACTTCCTTCAGAATTTCTTTTGCTAACTCATTAATACTCACATAATTTCCCCCTTTTTAATATATTTAATATATTTTAATTACCCATCTAGAGTATTTAAAATCAAAATAAAAACCTGAATTAAAATCTAAATCTATTCGCATATATGCTTATTAGATTAGATTTTAACTCAGGTTATGCCTGCCTAACAGTAACACCCTTAACTATTATCTAAGATCTCTAGTAACTACTCTATTAATATGTAAAGTAAAATATAGCATTTCTTCGTTATTAATTTCTACCGAGAATTTCTTTTCTAAATAGTCTTTTACCTTACATGCACATGCATAGGACTGTGAGTACTTTCTTCTAAGTTGTTCGTATAATTCATCGTCACTACCATTTATTAACTCACGACTTGATAAACGACGAATAAAATACTGGAGATGCGTTACAAATCGATTATAGTTTATAGATTTTGTATCGAGTTGAATTTTATAATATAATTGTACAATTCTTAGAATATCTTCGACAGTTTCGTTTATTGATAATGTTAATTTCATTTTTCTACTATCTTGTTGTGCATTAACAAAATGAAGAGCAATAAAGCCTGCTTCATCTTCCCTTAAGTCAACACCTTCATACTGCTTAATTAACTCTAACGCGGCTAAAGCTGCATCATATTCCTTTGGATAAAACTTCTGTACCTCAAAATGCAAAGCATTTCTTATAACAGCTCCTTGTTTATGTCTTTCTAGTGCATAACTAATATGATCGGTTAAACCAAGATAAATACAATCATTAAATTCTACATTTAATTTTTTCTGAGCTTCATTAATAATTTGGTTTGTCAATTCTAAGTGGATAACAGGAATTTCATACAATAACTGATTAAATCTTTTAGATTGCTCCGTAGATTCCAAGACAAACTTCTTTTCTGCTTCAGATTCATCAATTTCAGTATCTAACTTTTTACCAAATCCAATTCCTTTTCCAATTAGAATACACTCCAAATGATTCTCATCTTCCCCTAACAAAACATTATTATTATAAACTTTCTTAACCTTTAGCATATATTCCCCCCCAATTAGCTAGAAAATAAAAAAGCCTAAACTAAGATTAAAATACCTTTAATATATACTACTAAAGTCAAAAGGTATTCTAATTTTAATCTAGGTTCTTGCCCGTTTCCAGTTACAATCCTATTACAATTCCTATTGTAGTATGGTAGCTTCTAAAAGTCAACGCTTACAAATGATGTTTTTACTATAATATAGATATAAAATCTCATAACATTTTGAATCTAGGTCAATATTTTGGACACAAAAAAGTTAAGTTTTTAAGCAATTTGTCGTGCAAGTTGCTCACATTCTTCAGGTGTTAAATAATTAATCTATCCATGCATTCGTTTTTGATTGTACCAGCCTTCTATATATTGAAATAAAGCGATTCTAGCCTGTTTAAAGGTAACATAAGTTGTTTGATACACTTCTTCTTTCTTTAGCGTGGCATGGAAAGATTCAATACAGGCATTATCGTAAGGACATCCTTTACGACTAAAAGACTGAACCATCTTCAAATCCGAAATGAAATCTTTAAACTCTTTGCTTGTATACTGTGACCCTAAATCAGTATGAAGAATTAGCTCATCTTTAGGTCTTTGAGAAAGATGAGCATTCTTTAAAGCTTGAATAATAGAATGTTATCACGTTCTAAAACAAGTTCCTTAGACTGTTTGTAAGGGTTATATTTCTTTTTAATAATGGAAGCTAAGTCTGCCGATTTCATTAATCGTTGGACGCGTTTTAAACTAATAGATAATCCCTCTTTAATCAGTTTGATCTCTTTCAAATAAAAAAGAACTCATAAACTCACAATTTTTAGTGTGTAGCTTATAAGTTCCCAATTATTTTTTTATTTATTACTAAATATGCTATTAAATTACTCGGTATAAAAGCTGTTTTTAAGCCATGAATGCTTCAATGTCTTCAATCGATTTAATAATATCTTTTGATAGATTTTCATGTCCATCTTTTGTAATTAAAATATCATCTTCGATACGAATTCCAATTCCTTCTTCAGCGATGTATAATCCTGGTTCAATGGTAATGACCATACCTGGCTGTAATACACCTCCACGACCACCAACATCATGAGTATCTAATCCTAAGTAATGACCAATTCCATGATAGTAGTATTTTGATATCTCTTCATCTTTCTCAATTAATCCTAATGATTTGCAGCCTTCAGCTAATTTTTTACGTGCAAACTCATTTAAATCTTGTAATGAGACACCAGGTTTAATCATTTCGATCGTTGCCACTTGAGCGTCTAATACCGCTTGGTAAACTGCTCGTTGACGATCCGTGAACTTTCCGTTAATAGGGAATGTTCGTGAAATATCTGAGCAATAATACTTCCACTCACATCCTAAATCAAATAAGATTAAATCCCCATCACGGCAAACTGAATCGTTTCTATCGTAATGTAAGACTGTCGCATTTTCTCCCGCTGCTGCAATGGTATGGAAAGATGTCTTTTTAACACCTTCTGTTTTAATTGTAAAATCATAGTGTGCTTCTAACTGATATTCATACATTCCTGGTTTTGAATTTTTCATTAAACTTTCAATTCCAAGACGTGTCTTTTCAATCGCTGTACGCATATTAGCAATTTCATCTTCAGATTTAATTAAACGTAGTGCAGTAATAGCTTGATAAATATTTTGAACGTGTAAAAACGGATATTGGCGTTTTAATTCTTTTGCAAATTGAACTTGAATTGTGTCTTGGTGATGATATGATCCACGTTCGAAATCAAAATAAGCATTCTCAAAAGGGTCATTCAATAACCAACGACCTAACATGGAGCGTAATTCACTTTCAGGAAATACATTTTTAATTCCTGACATTTCTTTTGCTTCATCAGCACTCATACGCTTTCCAGTCCACTTTTCTTCCACTTCTGAAACAGTTTCAATAAATAAGTAATCTTCCATTATCCCATTAATTTTACGTAAAACATAAACCATTTTAGGACGATCTAAATTCGTTAAATAATAAAAGTTACGATGTGGTGTATACTCATAAAATTGATCACCTGAACGAACCGGTGCTTCCCCTGATAATAAGATTAATAATGAATTATCCTTAATATTTGCCCCTAGTTTTTGACGTCTAGATTTTAAGATTTCTAACATGCAAACTCACTCCTTTTCAAATATTTCTACTATTATAACATAGATTAATTCATGGCATAATAGTTTTTAAAATTTTATTCATCTACTTTTTTAAACAAAATTAATAGCTTCATTTCAATAAAAAAAGATTTTATTTTGTAGTGGTGTTTCTTTAGATTAACTGCATGGCTTTTTTAACTGCCCAGGCTTGATGATCGAGATGAAGTTGACTTAAACATTCATCTAAACTGAGCCACACTAACTCATGATCACGCTCAATTGGTTGCGTGATCTGTTCTAATTTCGTTGCCAAGTAAAAGTGACCTGTTGCATGTAAATAAAGATGGCGATAGTTGGAGTAATAATAATTTGAGGCTTTACAAACAAATTGATTAATTTCAATGTTCCAGCCAAGTTCTTCTATACATTCACGACGTAAACACGCTTCTTTACTTTCAACACCTTCTAAACCACCTCCAGGTAAAAAATAACCATGAGGTAACCGAACCGTTGCAACTTCATTTTTATCATTTAAAATAACAGCATAAACTCCTTCACGATCCACATAAGTTTGATTTACTAACTTCTCACCAAATACATCATTAGTCATTTTCACACATCCAATCTTTTTCAATCTCTTAGCTTATTTAAAATACATGGTCTAAAATTATCTTAACATATGATGCTTTATGTAAAGCATTCGTTTTCATTTAAGTCATTAACTCTAGCCTACTTACATTTTCACTTGATAAGTATTTAAAACGAATCTTAGCATCTTAAATCACTTAACTACCTATCTTATTACTTCTTAAGCGGGAATAATGAATTTCAATTCATCTACTAACTTAACTAGAAATAATAAATTTGTCATTTCATATTTGATTATAACGAGTTTTAACCTCAGCATTTGTCAATTTTTGTTGTTTGTTTTCGTTAGCTGATTGCATCTTCTTGCAAACCAAAAAACTCTCCTGATTATCTTCATTTTAATAAAAGAAAAAAACTAAACTAATTGCAACATTCCTAATGGTCTCTCACAATCAATCTAGTTTTTTCACTGCTAATCACACCCCTATTGCCCCTTTATTATATTACATTCCCATATAAGCAGCAACAGCGATGATTGTCATTTATTGTCATCTATTATCCGAACTGTATTTCATTGAAATGGTTCGCGTTAATCTTAGCCTAAGTAAGATTTTTTGTTTCTTTGTTACGTTTATTTTAAATCCAAATCGCTGATATAAACGAAGGGCTTCTTTATTTGTCGATAAGACATCTAGTAAGTATTCACTTCCCTTTATCTCATCGATTAAAAATTTCAATAACTGAGTTCCAATCCCTCATCTTCGATACTTTGGATGAACAGCGAGTGTATTGATATAAATCTGATGATTACCCACCTTCTTTTCTTTCTGCACCACATCAAAATAAACTTGTAACGACTTCCACCCTAGTATCTCTTTTATTTCCTTCATGCTTATTTCAAACGAGGCTTGATCACGGGTTGAATAAGTAATTAGCCCAATCACTTCATGAGAATCCGTCAGAATAAAGCATTGTTGAGTTCGCATAGCTCGACTAAATAATTCAACTAAGAGCTCTTTTTCTATAGAGAATCGAGAAAATTCCTTTTTAAATTGTTCAACTAAAAATGTGGCTACTCTACCTCTTTCACACTCTTCAGCGCGTTTAATGTGATTATTCATTTCATCCATCCACTCACCCCATTCTCAAAAACTTAATTAATTTTTCATTCCACTACCTTAAAATATAATTGTTGTCATTAGCATATAGTTTATCAAAAGTTATGACTTAGGAGGAACTATGCTAAATTACATTAAGTCTCGATTAATCATTGGTTTACTTCTTATTCTTAGTTTAGATTTAATTGCTCTTTACATCACGACTACGACAGTCACTTCAATGGATGATGATTTAAAATCTCGTTTAAATCATGAGATTTATCTAATCGATCAGATTCACTATGAAAAGAATGAATTTATTTTATTTCAGGACTTAGCTACTAATCAACTTGATATTGCCATCTATGAACCGAATGCCATCTTATTTTGGCGATACAATCTCTCTAATATGGTTTCAGCTCCTAAAGGAGCACAGGTGAATCGCTGTCAAATGTATCAATCCTCAAATTATTTACTTCTTTGGGGATTAAATGAAGACTTACAAGCGAGCACTTTAAAATTAACATTCAATGATCAAACGTATCTTGAAGATTTATCTCAGGATTTATATTTTATAAAAGTTTATCCTTTAAATGGTCGTTCTTTAGAAAAGATTAACTGCTCATTTTATAATGATGATGACCATGATATTTCTTCTTACTTCTTTGAATCGTTCAATTAATGATAATTATCTTTTTAATGTCTTAATCAATAAAAAAACCACTAGATTGTTGATCTAGTGGTGCAACGATAATACATTCCCTTCACGTAATTCCTCGATTTCATTCCCCCATATGAAATCAATCCTCTAATCACTTAGAGTTTAAAAATCACAAGTAATAATTTATCATACTTTGAATACGTTTTCAATGTTATAATTGTGTTATTTTAATGACCGATAAACTAAGCACTTGATTTCTACTTTTTTAGTCATAAAAAGCGATTACTTCTTCCCAATAGAATTAATCGCTTTTTATAATTTGACTTTAAACTTAAAAATTTTTTATTTCTTTAATCTCGTTATTTTAGTTTAAATAAGACAATTTTTTAACATTTTAATTATTATAACTCCCAAATTTATAATAATTAGTATTTTTTATAAACGAACTTATTTTAAACAAAACATTACCCATTATTTATTAATACTGGCTCCCAATCCAATATTAATATCCCAAATTTGATGTCGTCTATTGATCATACATCTGTGATAAACGCCTAATTTCATTCTTCATCTCTTCAACAAGACTTGGAGGTGATAAGACTCTAATTCTTGTTGATTGACTCATTAACCACATAATAATTCCTTTACCATACACTTCCGCTTCAATGACATATTTATTAAACTCCTGCTCTAAAATGGTGGCAGTCGGTAATCGATCTAGAACAGGTTCAATTAAAGAGCCATGAAATTCAAATTTTACTTTAATTAATTCGCCTAAGAACATGAACTGAATTCTTTTTCTAAATTCCCCTTCTTCAAATCGGTTAGAATAAGGTAAATAAAACTTTTCATCTAACGCTTCATAGCTTTCAATTCGATCCACTCGGAACACTCGTAAATAATCATTATTTAATTTATCATAACTAAATAAGTAATATTTTGGTTCTTCCATATAAGCAATTAGATAAAAGTAAAAATCCGAAAACATGATACTGACGGGTTTTAAGTTTCGATGTAGTCTTCGCTCATCATGACGAAGATATGAGATTTTAATCATCTGCTGACGATTAATAATTTGACTTAAGTCCCAAACCTTATCAATCAAATCACTGTCATGCCTTAATGGAACGTAGTTAAACACTTCATTTCCTATTAATTCTTTTATGAGCTTTTGATCAGGTTCATCTAATTGAACAAGTAACATATTAATTAAATCACTTATTTCTTTTTGATTTAACGGTCGACTAGCTAATAAAATCTTCAGCATTAATAAAATTTTCTTTCGATCAAAGCTATGATTTTTACTACCTAGTAACTGATACCCTCGATGTTTTCGACTATACTTCAACTCTAAATTCGCGCAATCAGGCTGATTGGCTAAGTAAAACCGCAGATGCTCAATATCCCTTTGAATGGATTTGTTGTTAACTCCAAATTCAAGAGCTAATTGATCCTTGTTTAATATTTGTCCTTTTTCTAGGCGCTGATAAATAGATAAAACTCGATTAATTCGATGGTCTTTATCTTTTTCCATAATTTCACCATTTCCCCAATATTATATCATTTAAGATAGACATATTATGTCCATTTATATAAATTATAGGATATTTTTATCATTTTTTGAATAAAATTACTTTCATTCATTAGATGATTAACATAACAAAAAAGCTATCTCAATTGAGATAGCTTTAATTCTTATTTATTTTTTTCTACTGCCCAAGCACTAGCAATCATATCTTTAACTTCAGGATGTTTTGGTGTCCAACCTAAAATATCTTGAGCTTTTTTACTTGAAGCAATTAACTTCGCAGGATCTCCTGCACGACGTGGTGAAATAACAGCTGGAATTGGATGATTGGTTACTTCGCGTGCTGCTTCAATCATTTCAAGAACACTAAATCCTTCTCCATTTCCTAAGTTACAGATTGTACTTTCTCCACCATTAACTAAGTATTGCATCGCTAAAATATGAGCTTCTGCTAAATCGCAAACATGGATGTAATCGCGGATACAAGTTCCATCTGCTGTATCATAGTCATCACCGAAAACATTAATCGCTTCACGACGTCCTGATGCAACTTGTAAAATAATTGGAATTAAATGCGTTTCTGGATCATGTTTTTCTCCAATTAATCCTGATGGATGAGCTCCCGCTACGTTAAAGTAACGTAATGAAACATAGTTTGTTTCGTGTGCTTTATGATACCAGTTAATCATACGCTCCATCGCTAATTTCGTTTCCCCATAAACATTCGTTGGATTCGTTGGATCTGTCTCTAAGATTGGAATATTTTGAGCTTCCCCATAAGTCGCTGCTGTTGATGAGAAGACGATATTTTGAACGCCACAATCAACCATCGCTTTTAATAAAACATTTGTTCCACTCATGTTATTGTCATAATACTTATAAGGATTTGTCATACTTTCCCCAACTAATGAGTAAGCAGCAAAGTGAATCACACCATCGACATTTTCCTTACGTAAAACTTCTGTCATGAAACGATAATCACCAATGTTTCCATGATAGAACGTTGCATTTGGATGAACATCCCCGCGATGTCCTGTTACTAAATTATCCACCACTACAACGTCATGCCCTTGTTCAATTAAAGCATAAACAGCGTGTGATCCAATATACCCTGCTCCACCTGTTACTAAAACTTTCATTTCTCTTCCTCCTTATAATGAACAATTAATTGAATTAATGAATCGTTGAATTCCTTCTAATCCTTCGTCCGTTAATTTATATACACCACAACACTCTAAAATTTCAACAAATTTTTGTCCAACTTCAGTTTCAACAATAGACATTGCTTCATCATTGCTTACTGATTCATAACGTCCTAACATTTCATTTAACCAAGGAAGGTGCTTTTCAAGTCCTGATTCTTCTAACATCTTTGAATCACGAGCTACTAACGCCTGTTTAACGATTTCAAGCTCATCTTTTAAACGTCCAGGTAATACCGCTAATCCCATAACTTCAATTAATCCAATGTTTTCTTTCTTCAAGTGATGTAGGTGAGCATGTGGATGATAAATTCCGTCTGGATGCTCATCTGATGTACGATTATTACGTAATACTAAATCTAATTCATATTTTCCATTTTTAAAGCGAGCAATTGGAGTAATCGTGTTATGTGGAGTACCGTCCGTTGAAGCAAAAATTCCTAAGGCTTCATCACTATATTCACGCCATGCATTTAAAATAATATCTCCTAATTCTACAAGACGTTCACGGCTTTCTCCTTTTAAACGTAAGACACTTAACGGCCAATTCACAAATCCAACTTCAACATCTTCATAGTTTAAGACATTTAACGTTTTTAAAATTGGAGCTGTTTCCATCGCAAACTCATACGCTCCACCTTGGAAGTGATCATGCGTTAAAATTGATCCTCCAACGATTGGTAAATCTGCATTTGATCCTAAGAAATAATGTTTAAACTGACTAACAAACTCTAATAAACGTTCAAACGTTAAACGTGAGATTTTCATTGGTTCATGAGCACCTTTTAAAACGATACAGTGCTCATTGTAATAAACATATGGCGAGTATTGTAAAAACCATTCTTCTTTTGTTAATTCAAGCGGAATAATGCGATGATTTTGTCGAGCTGGATGATTTAATGTCCCTGCATATCCTACATTTTCTTGGCAGAGTAGACATTTTGGATAGTTTGAGCTTGGTAAGCTTTTTGCCATCGCAATCGCTTTTGGATCTTTTTCAGGTTTAGATAAGTTAATGGTAATATCTAAGTTTCCATACTTCGTTTTTGCTTTCCAGCTTAAGTTTTTAGCCACACGACTGACACGGATATAATTTGAAGCTTTACTTAAATCATAATAATATTTTGTTGCCTCTTTTGGATTTTGAGCATGAAGATCTTCAAACGTTTGAACCACTTCAGATGGACGTGGCATTAAACAATCCATGATTTTTGTATCTAATAGATCGCGATGGTCCACGCTATCGCACTCAAGAACTCCATTTTCTTTAGCGTAATCTAGCATCGCTTCTAAGATTTCACTTGGATTTTCCATCGGCTCTAATTGTACTGCTTCATATTCAAATGATGGAACTTTTAAAATATCGATGATTTTGTTAGCAGCATATAATAAATCTGCTTCTTTAATCATGTCATGCTGTAATCCAAAACTGATTAAACGATTAATTTCATAATTGATGTTCATGCTCTACTCTCTCCTTATGCAAACTATGCTAATGTTTTCGTTCCGTCTCCGATTGTTGCTACATATAAATCTGCATCGTATCCGATTACTTCTTTGTATCCTTTTGCGATCGCTGATTTAACGGCTTCGACTGCATCGTTTTGAACTAAAGCAATCGCACATCCTCCAAATCCTGCACCTGTCATACGTGCCCCTAATACACCTTCTTGTGCACATGCTAACTCAACAATTGTATCTAATTCTTTTCCTGTTACTTCGTAATCATCACGTAATGACGTATGAGATTGATTTAATAATTGTCCAAACTCTTTTAAATCTCCATTTGATAATACATCAATCGCTAATTTTACACGCTCATTTTCAGTCACAGCATGTTTTGCACGACGGTATAACACCTCATCTGTTAAAACATGAGCAACTTTTTCAAATTCAGCCACTGTTAAGTCACATAAGAATTTAATATCAGCTTGTGTTTGTAATAATTCTAATGCTTTATCACACTCTTCGCGACGTTCATTATATTTTGAATCTGCCAATTCACGTTTTTTATTTGTATTCATAATTAAGATTGAGTTATCTCCTAAATTAGCTTGAGCATACTCATAACTTAAATCATTTGTATTTAATTTAATCGCGTAATCTTTTTTCCCCATTCCAATAGCGAATTGATCCATAATTCCGCAATTAACCCCAACATAGCTGTTTTCTGCTTTTTGAGATAACTTAACCATATCAACCATTGAAATCTCATATCCATGTAATTCTTTTAAAATTTGAGAAACTAGTAATTCAAGTGATGCTGATGATGATAATCCTGAACCATTTGGAATCGTTCCAAATACATAAGCATCAAAACCTGTTGGAATGTTAAATCCAGCTTCTTTAAACTGAACCATTACACCTTTAACATAAACACTCCAGTGCTCATCTTCTGTATGTGATAAATCACTTAAATCAAATTCAATAATTCCACGATCTTCGAAATTCCCCGAATATAAACGTACTTTTTGATCCTCACGTGGTGAAACAATGGCGTATGTTCCATAAGTAATAGCTGCCGGAAAGACGCATCCACCATTATAATCGATATGCTCCCCAATTAAATTAACACGACCTGGCGAGAAAAATACCTTCATTTCTTTTTCTTCACCAAACACTTTTGTAAATGCATCTTTTAACGTTTCAATCTTCATTTTCCTCTTCCTTTCTACTTTCATCCACTTTATTGAATTACTGTCATTTTTTACTATACTAAAATTTTATACTTTTTTAGTAAAAAAATCAATACCATTTACTTAAAACCCTTTCATTTTTTGAAATTTGTTAATGAGCTAATGTTTTATTTTACAAAACTTAATGATAGAATATTAGATGAAACAATGATGAACACATTCATTTTCTTTATGAAAGGAGGCTATCGTAATATGGCTAAAATCAAAGATATTGCCGATTTAACAGGATTTTCAATCACAACGGTTTCGCGTGTTCTAAATCAAGATAAAAACTTTAACGTATCGGATGAGACGCGTTTAAAAATTATGGCCACCGCTGAAAAACTAAATTACGTGCCTTTAAGTAAACGTAATAAAACGACTAAAAAAAATACCACTTTAACGATCGGTCTCGTTTATTGGTATTCAATGGCTGAAGAGATTACTGATCCTTATTACATGTCTATCCGTTTGGCCATTGAAAATCACTGTCAGTCCCATCATATTAATTTACAAAAAATCTATTTACCACTAACCTCATTTGATGACATTTCAGCGATGAATTTAGATGGATTAATCGCCTTAGGTAAATATAGTGACGAAGAAATTCAAAATCTTCAGACGTTAACTCGTCATCTTGTGTTAGTAGATTGTTACTCTAAACACTACAATATTGATGTCGTGATGGCTGATTTAAAAGAGGCAACAAAAGATATTATTTCTTATCTATATGATCTACAACTGAAAAAGATTGGTTTCATTTGTGGCGTTGAAAAAACACTTGATGGTCAAGAATTACTAGATATTCGCTTAACGACTTATATTAATCAAATGTCAAAATTAAAAGCATTCCATCAAAATAATGTTTATTTAGGCTCATTTACGGCTGACTCTGGATATGAAATCATGTCAGATGTTATTAAACAAGGGAAGTTATTAGATGCTTATATCGTTGCTTCTGATGCAATGGCGATTGGATGTTTAAAAGCATTAAACGAAAATAACATTAAAGTACCAGATGTTGTTTCAATTATTAGTTATGACAATATCTCATTATCACAATATACGATTCCATCGTTAACAACCATCGATATGAATACAAAACATATGGGAGAAACCGCACTTGATTTGCTCATCGAACGTATTACCAATGATCGTGAAATCGCCAAAAAAGTAACGATTCCAACACGCCTCATTAAACGTTCAAGCAGTCAGTAACATAGTATAAGGGGGATTTTTAAATGATAGCTTATCAGGCATTAGAAAAAGGAACAATTAACGGAATTAACGTGGTTGAATACTGTATGAAAAATGAAGCATTAGAAGTGCGCTTTTTAAATATTGGTGGCGTTTTAACTAAAGTAGCTATGGCTGCTGATCAGTACGAACAAAACTTAGTTTTAAACTTTGATAACGTTGAAAGCTACTTCAACAACGGATGTTACTTAAATGCCATTATTGGTCGTACATCAAATCGAATTAAAAATGGACAATTCACCATTAACAATCAAACTTATCAGTTAGATTTAAATAATGGCCCAAATAACTTACATGGAGGGGCTGAGTGCTTAACATATGCAGACTTTAATGTCACACAAATTCCAGCGGGATATGCCTTAACAACGACGCTTCCGCATCAAGAGAATGGTTTTCCAGGAAACGTGACAATTAAAGTTTGCTACACACTAGAAGATAATAACTTTATTGTTTCTTATGAAGCAACGACGGATCAAGATACGATCGTTAACTTAACTCAACATGCTTACTTTAATTTATCTGGGAATTTAAGTTCTACGATTTATAATCATGAACTACAAATTAAGGCTGATTATGTGGCAGAGGTCGATGACCACTCATCATTTACTGAACAATTAATCCCTGTTGCCAATACTTTATTTGATTTCAATGAACCAACCATTATTGATCCAAAAGATAAAGAGCATTTACCACTCTTTGAAAAAACATCAGGATATGATCATCTATACATTTTATCTGATACAAAAGAAGTTGCAACATTAAAAGATTTAGCTTCAAATCGTCAATTAACCGTTTCAACAACCTCACCTTCTATGCAATTTTATGCTGGAAACTTTTTAACAGATGACTTAATCTTTGAAGGTAACCGCAAAGGAGAAATGCATTTAGGTGCTTGCTTTGAAACGCATTTAATTCCATTTGATTTTGAATCACAAATTTTAAAACCTGGTGATATTTACTCACAACAAACAACCTTTACATTTACAAAATAAAAGAGGTGACTTTCATAAAAGTCACCTCTTTTTACATTATCTTTTAATCATTAAATACCTAAAATCCAAAAATGATCATCATGATTCATATCTTTTTTAATCCATTCATTGATTTGATTAAAAAACATAATCATTGATTCTTCTTGAGTATCTTCCTCTAAAGCTAACTGTCTAACCCTGTTCCAATCAGTCAGCATCACTTTCTCACCCCCATAATAATCAAAATCAGAAAAAACCTGACTTAAATAAGGAACTAACCTCCCAAACTCTTCATCAATCACATATAAAGAATCTTCACTCCAATGATTTAGATGATCTTTAGCATAACAAAATTCATAAACATCGTGACTTTTTAATTCATCCTTTTTTAATAACTGCATGTCTTCCTCCTCATCGATCATTGATGGCTTTAATTTTTAAAATAGATGACTGATGACAACATAGCTATTTTTCATCTCCAAACAAAGCGAAAAGGTTTTAAATCTGATCAATTTGAATGATGGACTTACTAACCTTTTCTAATAAGATCTACTGACATCTCACCCTGATGCAGATCATGTTAACTAAAAAATTCTAACTCAATTTATATCCGCCATACATTGTTCATTAATTACCATCTCTTTCAAATAATTAATATTTTAATACTTAAACTCATATGTTAGCAATAGAAACAGAAGGGAGTGAGTAAAATGAGAATTGCCTACTACGAAGCTGAGTACTTAGATGAGTGCGCTGAACTTTTAAGAACAGTTTATAATAACGAACAATGGGCATGTCGTTGGTCTGAGCTCAAATCTAAGAACTATATTGAAGAACTAAGTCAATTCCCGCGTTTTGTTGGATTTCTTTTATTAAACGATGAAGAAGAATTGATTGGAGCGGCTCTTTGTCACGAACGAACATGGTGGTATAAGGATGAGTTGTTTATCGATGAGTTTTTCATCCACCCTGATTGCCAACAGCGTGGCTATGGCTCAAAATTACTTAAATATATGAATAAATATACGAAAGAACAAAAGTTAGCGGGATTAACGTTAATGACAAATAACTTAATCGTCGCTGATTTTTATCATAAAAACAAATTCCATGATCATGAAATTTACTTCATGTACAAAGGAATTGATTCAATTGCAGAATAATTAACATGAACGTTATGTTATTAAAATAACCTTTTAACAGGAAAAATGGGAGTGTGCCTATGAATTTTAAAATCGAACACGCTAAAGTATTAAAAGAAAAACCTGATGAAAAAAACTTAAAGTTCGGACGTTATTTTACCGATCATATGTTAGTTATTGATTATAGCGAAGAAAAAGGATGGCATGATGGGCGTATTATTCCTTATGGGCCGATTGAATTGGATCCAGCCTGCATGGTTTTACACTATGCTCAAGAGACATTTGAAGGATTAAAAGCTTATCGTCATCCAAATGGCGACATTGCTTTATTTAGACCTGAAATGAACGCGCAACGGTTTATTAAATCAAACGAACGACTTTGTATGGCCACTGTTCCAGCCGATTTGTTTGTACAAGCGGTTAAAGCGATTGTTGACTACGATAAAGATTGGGTGCCTTCTGAACCTGGAACTTCTCTTTATATTCGTCCTTTCTGTTATGCAACAGAGTCTGGTGTAGGAGTACATCCAGCTAAAAATTATCAATTTGTCATTATTCTATCACCAGTTGGTGATTACTATCCTGAAGGCGTTAAACCCGTTAAAATTTGGGTTGAAGATGAATATGTACGCGCGGTTAAAGGTGGAACTGGATTTGCTAAGTGTGGAGGTAACTACGCAGCGAGTATCGCCGCACAAGTTAAAGCTAATCAACGTGGATATACTCAAGTGCTATGGTTAGATGGTGTCCACCGTAAATACGTAGAAGAAGTTGGAACCATGAATGCGATGTTCTTAATTAACGATACCGTTGTCACAGCTCCACTAGAAGGCTCTATTTTACCTGGGGTGACGAGAGATTCCATTATTACACTACTTGAAGATTGGAACATTAAAGTGGAAGAGCGTCATCTTAGCATTGATGAATTAATGGAAGCGGGACGTACTGGGGCATTAAAAGAAGCCTTCGGAACAGGAACAGCTGCTGTCATTTCCCCAATCGGAGAGCTTCACTATAAAGATGAAACCATCGTGATTAATGATTTCAAAACTGGCTCATTAACTCAAAAACTATATGATACGTTAACAGGTATTCAATGTGGAAAAGTAACAGATCCACACGATTGGGTGAGCTACTTAAAATAAGACTTCATTAACTGATTCTTATTTTTAATGATCTTCTGTTTAATTCTTTAATATCGTAAAACTTTTAATCAAATTCATTTTTTAAAAACGATAAACGAACTCTAGGCAATCCTGTATCTTATTTTTTCAGCAATGCTAGATCATTTTTAAAGACAAATAAAAAAAGAGGACGAGGTCCTCTTTTTTATTACTGAGCTAATTCTAGAGCTGCTTCATAATCTTCTAACGCTTTTGCAGCTGCTTCTTCTGGAGTTGCTAACCCCTCCCAAACTGAACGATACATCGTTTCAGCTGGTGCCCAGTAGCTTCCCATTTCCGGGATACTTGGCATTGCTTGAGAATATTGAGCTTGTTCTAAAACTCCCATTAAATAAGCATCATCAGAAAGTCCATCAATGACACTTGGATCTTTTAATGCTGGAATTGATCCACGAACTTTATAAAGAATTTCTAATCCTTCATTAGAAGTCATGAATTCTAATACTTCACGGGCTGCCTCAGGATTTTTTGTATAAGAACTTATACATGCAATAATGTTTCCTGAGAAAGTGACGGGTTGAGTGTTATTAACTGTCGGAATGGTTGTAACACCCCACTCGAAGTCAGCATTTTTCTTAATTTCAGAAATTGCCCATGGTCCAACAATAATATATGGAATAGTTCCCTTAGCAAATTCAACTTCAACAGTATCTGTTGTTAAGTCAGCATATGGAACATCTAAATATTCCCTTAACGATTTATAATAAGTTAATCCATCAATAACTTCTTGTGTGTTAAAGTTAATTTGTTCTGGATCATTATGATCAGGACCAAACAATTGATAACCGAATGCCGTTAAGAACGGATGCATCGTATATGAGTTTCCTGCCTCCATACGAATAATAAATTTATTTTCAGCGTTATTATTAAATACATCACCTTGTTCTTTTACTTCATCCCATGTTTTTGCTACTTCAAATCCGTTTTCTTCTAACAATGTTTTATTATAGAAAAATGCAACAGATTCTGTAGATAGTGGAACTCCATAATAGTTTCCATCAAACTCAACTGTTTGAACTGATCCTTCAATAAACCGGTCTTGAACGTCAGCTGATATTTTTTCACCTAGTGGCAGTAAAATTTTAGCTTGAATTGACTGAGCCATATTATCATGTGGCTGAATAAAAATATCCGGCCCCACACCTGCTGGTCCATCTAATTCTAACTTTGTACGCGTGTCGACTGATTCAACATGTTCCCACACAATATCATATTGCGGAAACTTCGCTTCAATCGCTGATTCTAACTCTTCAGCGTAATCATCGTAATCTAACCACAACTTAACTGTTGTTTTTTCACCTGTCGACTGATCTGTTGACGGTGTTTCTCCTTGATCAGATGGTGTCTCATTCTGATCTGTTCCTTCGTTACTGCTGCAACCTACTAATCCTACGATAGAAAGTATTGTTGCTAATAAAATTGACATAAGTTTTTTCATTTTGGTTTCCCCCTCAATACATTTTTAAATGAATTCTGACCTTACCCAAAACTCAATCATTTTGTGCTTAATGATTTAAAGTTCAAATAAGTTCATTAATGATAAATCTTAGTTTTTGTATTGGTGGGAGTATAAGTGTTGTTTTTATGTGTGTTTTTTAAATTGGTTACTGCTTGTTCCCCTCATAAATCATCTCCTCTTCATCTTTGATAACGATCACATTTTAACACAATTTCCCAATATTATGTACCTATCTTCACAAAAATAACTAATCTTTCATTAATTTTTTAATTAAACGATTTTTTTTCTTACAAAATGTTTTCTATTTAAATAAAAAAAGACATGAATTCGATCTTATTTTTTTAGGTTTGTATATATTTGTCATCAATTGTTTTTATGATTAGATGATAATTTTTAGCATCAAATATCAATCAGTTATTCATTTTAAAAACTAAAGACAGACTTTATGTTTATTTAAAGACTTCTTAAAATCAAATCATTTTAGTAACCATTCTCTTTAAATTAGATCATTTTTATCGTGATCCATGTGAAAAATATTAAACTTCTCACGAAAAGACCTGTTTGAAACGAATCAAATTTATAAACTTATTTTACTCATTATTGTCTCTCATAAATGTATTTCTCAAACTAAATCACCTATAACATCCCACACATATAAAAAGGCCATCTCGTGATGAGATGACCTTTTTTAGACTGTTAAAATTATTTAACCGCTTCAATAACAAAGCTAAATTCGTAATTTTCATTTGCTGGAATTTCGAAACATTCTTCAGGACGTGCACCCCAAGAATCGTCTCCTCCAACACCCATTTCTTTTAAGTTAATTGATAAGACTGTTTTATAAACTGGTGGTAATTCATAGTGGTGGTAAGCTGCTTCTAATTCGTGTGATGAATACGGAAGAGCACTAAAGCTTAATGGTGTTTCTCCACTAATGCGTAATCCTTTTCCTTCTTCATTCGTTAAAGTCGCAAAGCGTACTCCAGTATGGTTTCCACATGCTTGAGGAATAACGTATCCCGCTACATTATCAGCTACTTTATTTGTAAATGTTCCAAGACGTGCACCAAACTCACGATCAGCATATGTTTCATCTGGTCCAAACCCACGCCAAGTTAATGTATCAAAGTCTGCTGGAATTGCTAAATCCATTCCGAATTTAAACATGTTTGGTAATCCTTCTACCCCATTATAGCTCATTGTGACATGAATTTGTCCATAAGAGTTGATGAAGTATTTTACAACTGCATATGAAACGGGCATTGTATTTAAGTTATAGTTGAAAATAACTTCTAAACCATCATCATGTTTATGAATATCCATTGATTCATGGAAAGCATATAAACTTGCTAATTTCCATTGTGCCATACGAACTTGCGCTTGATTTCCGCGATCATTATCCGTTGCAGCACGCCAGAAGTTTGGCATTAATGATAAGTTTGGTTGATGAATGTACTCAACTCCATCGTATTTTAATGATACAATACGTCCTAAGTTTTTAGCAAAAATAACTTCGAATCCTTCACCATTAATTCCTACGTTTACATCACCTTCTGCAATGTTAAATGGTTTAACTTCGCGAATAACCTCTTCTTTAACAGGCTCAACCACACGTTGTCCGAATGCAATCTCATGTCCAGCCTCAGCGTAAGCTGTTGCCTCTTTTAAATGAACAGAAACAGTAATCACTTGCTCTTGTGAAGATGAAGTTGGATTAATTCCTAAATCAATAAATGCTTTTGTTAATGGTGCCAATGTTTGAACTGATTCACCAGAAGCAATTACTTGATCTCCCTCTTCAATTTGCCACTTAACGACATACTCATTTAAATCAGTGAAGCAATGTTTATTATAAATCTCTGCTCCGCTATCTTTAACTTCAATCGCAAATGGTTGATAAGCCCCTTTAATCGCTTGGATTTTTGGTGAAATCGTACGGTCTGCGTAAATAATTCCATTTACACAGAAGTTATAGTCTGTTGGTTGATCTCCAAAATCTCCACCAAATGCTAAGAATGGTTTTCCATAGCGATCTTTTGACCATAATGCTTGATCAATATAATCCCAAATGAATCCTCCCTGATACATTTCGTACTCATCTTCTAACTCAATGTAACGATCCATTCCTCCATTTGAGTTCCCCATCGCATGTGTATATTCACATAAAATAAATGGTTTTTGTGGGTCATTATCTAAGAATTCTTTAATATCTGGAACTCGTGCATACATACGACTTTCCATATCTGATGTATCATTAAAGCGACGATCCCAGAATACCCCTTCGTAATGAACTAAACGTGTCTCATCACGATCTCTGAAATACTGTGACATTTTATATAAATTCTCTCCACCATAACTTTCATTACCACATGACCAAATGATAATACTTGGATGATTTTTATCGCGTTCTACCATTGATTTTGCACGATCTAAAATAATTTCTAAAAACTCTGGACGACCATTTGGAATCGTTACATCTTTACATTCAACAGCTCCCATACGTTGCCATGTTCCATGAGTTTCTAAGTTTGTTTCATCAATAACATATAATCCATATTCATCGCATAATTCATAGAAATACGAAGCATTTGGATAATGTGACGTACGTACTGAGTTAAAGTTATGTTCTTTTAAGAACTTAACATCCCATTCCATCTCTTCTTTTGTCACTGAACGACCGTATGTTGCACTAAATTCATGACGATTAACTCCACGGAAGACGATACGTTTTCCATTAATGCACATAATTTTATTAATCATTTTAAATTCACGAATTCCGACACGTTGACAAATAGCTTCAACGACTTCACCGTTCACTTTTAACTCTAATTGTAACTCATATAAGTAAGGATGTTCAGCACTCCATAAGTTTGCTTGCTCAACATCTAATGATAACGTTGCAACTCCGTTGATTACATCACATGTTCCTGAAGCGACTAAATTGTTGCTAGCATCTACTAAGTTAGCCACAATGGTTGCGTCTTCTCCTGTCACTTTAAACTCAACAGAAACAGTCGCATCTTGATAATTATTTCTTAATGGTGTTTTAATAAATAAATCTTCAATGTGTGTGTTTGGTGTTGTATATAAATAAACATCTCTAAAAATTCCTGATAAACGCCAGAAATCTTGATCCTCTAACCAACTTCCTGTTGACCATTTATAAACTTGCACAGCTAATTTATTTTGACCTTCACGGTTAATATATGCAGTTAAATCAAATTCACTTGGTGTAAAACTGTCTTCACTATATCCAACATACTCTCCATTACACCAAACGTTAAATGCTGTTTCTACCCCTTGGAATGAAATACACACTTTTTGATTATTCCAATCCTGTGGAACTTCGAAGTATGTCACATATGAAGCGGTTGGATTATATTTAGTTGGAATGTATGGAGGTTTTAATTCTTCATGTCCATCCCATGCATATTGAGTATTAACATAATGTGGCTTATCATATCCTTGTAATTGGATATGCCCCGGTACGTTAATTTTATCAAAATCTGAACAATCTGCTTCTAACGCCTCAAACCCCTCTGGGCGTGTCGTTAAGTTATCACTATATTTAAATAGCCATTCACCATTTAAACAGTGACGCCATGACATATCATCTCTCTTAATTGCTTGTTCCAAAGTCTTATAATAACGATGATCACTATGAGGTTTTAATCGATTGATTTCAAAAATCTCTGGATTCGTTAATAAAGCATAGATATCTTGCGGTGCTTTCATTTTTACTTCCCCTTTTAGTAAATTTTATTAACTTTTACAACTAAATTTTATCATACA
>artificially_reared_2__coassemble_388_pt1 | contig 24224 bp, 24 predicted proteins | sample artificially_reared_2__metabat2_low_PE_015 | metagenome-assembled genome bin artificially_reared_2 | reverse complement strand
CTTAAAAGAAGTGGAAAAAGAATGTTTAGCTCTTGACCCTCGTGTTAAATCAGTCGACTACTGTTCATTTGCTAATGGAACGACGGAAGTTTCTCTTAAAAATACAAAAGGATTAGATCTTTTTGAACGCCAAAACTTCGCTTATAGCTATGTTAGTGTTTTAGTTTCTGAAAACGGAGAAAACAAAAATGATGGAGATTTTATCATCGGAACTGATTTCAGTCGATATACTCCAACATCTTTTGCAAAGAAAATCGTTAACAATGCTCTTTCACAACTAGGTTCAACGAAAGTGAAATCTGGAAGTTATCCGATTGTTTTAAAAAACTTAGTCGCTGGAGACATTTTACAAGCGATGAGTAACATTTTCTCAGCAGAAGATGTTTTGAAAGATTTATCTCGTTTAAAAGATAAAATCGAAACAACGGTCGCTAGTTCTTTAGTTACTATTATTGATGATCCTCATTTAGAAGATGGAATGGGAAGTTCTTCATTTGACGGTGAAGGTGTCGCAACCGTTAAAAAAGAAGTCATCACAAATGGCGTTTTAAAAACTTATTTACACTCGTTAACAACGGCTAGATCATTCAATGTCGCTCCAACCGGAAACGCCTCTCGTGCGAGTTTTAAAAGCTCTGTTAACATCTCCCCTAGCAACATGTACATCAAACCACAATCACTAAGTTTTAATGAGATCATTAAACAGGTCAATCATGGACTTTATATTACAGATGTTCAAGGATTACACGCTGGATTAAATGCTATCTCTGGTGACTTCTCGCTATCTGCTAATGGCTTTTTAATTGAAGATGGACAACTCACTAAACCTGTTCATGAAATGACCATCGCAGGGAACTTCTTTGATTTGTTACAATCGATTGTAGGAGTTGGAAATGATCTTGATTTTGGTGCTTCTAATGTCGGTTCCCCAACGCTTTGGGTAAAATCTTTAACCGTAGCCGGGGAATAAATCCTCGTTTTTATAGCTAACTAACACTTTACTCTATCAAACATATCGTAGTTTTATTTAACTCATTAATCACAAAGATTCATCATAAAAAAGAAGGTCGTAACTTGTCTGTTACGACCTTCTTCTTTTAATCTCATATTAATTAACTATTATTTTGATTTTTCTTTTCGTTCATATCGCCAATATAAAAGAATAGCAACTAAACTAAAGAATGTTGGACCTGCAATCATCCATAACGTTTTATCATAATCTCCAGTTGTAATTGGTTCAATAATTGAGAATGAGTTTGCAAAAGCAACAACAACTGTGACGATGATCGCAATCACAATTGCTAAACTTTTGTTCTTATAGATAACAAATGGTTTTTCAATTGAATCATTGCGCTTAAACGAAATGAATGCAATTGAGATAAATAAATATGGGATCGTCATCGCGACATTTGTCATTAAAACTAATTTATCAAAGAATTTAGCCGCTGACTCTCCACCAAATGAAACAAGTAAAATTAAGACAATCGCAATAAACGCTTGTACTTTCATTGCATTAATAGGAAGACCATTTTTAGTTTCTGTTAATTTTTTTGGCCAAATCTTTTCAGGTGTTCCCTCAATTAATTGTTTTAATGGACTATATGATAACGTCATAAACGCTCCACTTAACGCTAAGAACATCGATAATCCAACAAAACGAGCCACCCAAGCTCCCATTTGAACAGCAACCACATCACTAAATCCAAGGGCATGTCCTAACTCATATCCTAGATTTTGCATAATGATATAAGCGACATTTCCATTATTAACGCCTGATGCTGATAAAACACTATCCCAATTTGTGAAAATTCCAATCATGAAAATTCCCACGACGTAACCTAAGGAAATAACTCCCGCTGCAATCAATAAACCTTTCGGAAAGGTTTTAACTGGATTTTCTGTTTGATCAACTAATCCACCCACAACTTCCGTTCCACCAAACGCAAAGATTGCAAATGTTAAAAATGATAACATCGCTAACATACTTTGATAATTAGCATTAGGAGACACTGTGAATGCTTCAGTCATACTTGAAATAGGTTGAGCTAATTGACCTTTATTTAAAATTAAAATGGTAATTCCACCAATTAGTAAAGCAACATTTAGTAAAGCAATAGCTGAACCACCAATTGATGTTACCTTTTTAATACTTTCTAATCCTTTTGAGATTAAGAAAAATACTAATAACAACCAAGCCACTCCTAGTAATCCAAGAACTTGTGTGCTAGATAAGCCTAAGATTCCCCATTGACTCGTTGTATCATGACCAAAAATCATATTTGATAATGGGATCCAGATTGTTGATGCGACATTAACCATCCAAATGATATATGACGCATACCACATAAAGATTCCTACAAAAGCGTAACGTGGTCCGACTGACTTCTCCATCCACGAGTAAATTCCACCTTTTTCATTTTTGTAAGCAGCTCCAAATTCTGCAATCATAAATGCAAAAGGAATGAAGAATGTAATAGCTGAGATGATATACCATGGAATTGCAGCATAACCCATCAAAAAGAATCCACGAGGCATGTTAGCAAATCCAAAGACAGATGTGAAAATCATCAAAATTAATGACACTAATGTTAATTTTCCTGTTGTACTTTTTGACATTCCTTTAACCTTCTCTCACTCTTGTAATAAGTTTTCTTTTAACCTCTGTCATGTTAATTTTTTTATCATAATTAACATTCCCAATAGGTATAATTTTATTCATACCAAAAATGAGCGAATTTTGTCAATAACAATGCTGTGTTTTTCGTCTTTTTTCATCCATTTTATTAAATTTGTTACGATAAACTACAATTGTAATCGTTAACATAAACGTTTCTAAGGAGATGAGAGGATGTTAGAACCGACCCCACTTTTTAAGCCTTATCAATTTGTTCAACAACTTGAGTTTAAAAACAAAGATATTCATCGATCAGATTTAGGGATTGATTACTTTGGATTCATTCAAACTAGCCGTGTTATTGAACGAACAACGATTGAATATGATGTTGTCTTTACTCAATCACCTGAACAACCGATTCTTGAATATTCACTACGCGCTTTACAAGAAGATGAAATTCGTGATTACTTAGCTCAAATTGCTAAATCACCAGATAAGTATTCTCAATTTATTCAATTACTAAATAGCGAACCTACATTAGAAAAATATCATCTTCATTAAAAATTCATCATCATTTAAATTAAATCGCTATAGATAAAAAGACAATGAAATTTTTTCATTGTCTTTTTATCGTTTAATGATATATTTCATCGCCATATGATCGATTCCGGCATCTTTAAAAACATCACCATATGCGATAAATCCTAACGTCTCATAAAATTTAATTGCTGTTAGCTGAGCATCTAACTGAATTTCAATCGCTTGAGTCTCTTCAGTAATATAATCCATGACCGCACTCATCATCTCTTTTCCAACGCCATGCCCTCGACATTCTTTTGTGACTGCCACACGGCCTATTTTTGCAACCTGATTGTCTTTTAAAATGATTCGCGCTGTTCCCATTGCCACCTCATTTTCATAAGCTACAAAAATAGGAACACAACCATCTAATTCATCTATCTCCTCATGAGCGGGTACGCCTTGTTCCCCCACAAACACATTGGTGCGAATTCTGAAGGCGTCTGCAAAATGTTTTTGATTTGTCGCTAAAATAACATTCATCATTTCATTGCTATTACCTCTCTTTTGTAATAGCCTCTCCTTTCTCTTAGATTCATCATTTATGATCTGATGTATTTTTCATAATACGAAGTATAGCTACTATTAAAGTCTGATAAACTTTCTTGATGAGTTAAATAATTCATTTGAGCGTTCTCAATAGCTGTATTCATCTTCGTCATCAACTCATCGAGCTTAGAAATCGTCGTCGTTTCATTTACTTCATTATAAAATAAAGCTTCTGCTTCATTTAAAGTAAGTAGGGACTCCACATACTCATTTAAACTCGCTTCATACTGCACATACTTTGTAACCAATTCCTCTGTGGCTTGTTTAATGGTTGGATCTTTGATTAAATTGATTTCTTCTGTTACCATCTGCTCATTAATCTGACTTTGAAAAACGCACGTTTGATAGTCATTTAAGTACTTAGAACTTTCTTCAACGTTCTTTTTCCCTTCTTCAAGTAAAGGGGAAATATCCTCAAAAGAATCAAATCCTTTTTCGATGATTTCATTATAAATAGCCGTTTCCGTACTGATTAAATTCGTTAATGTTTCATTATTAATGTTACATGCATTCTGATTAGTAATTTGATGATTTAAATCACTAAAAAGTGCCTTTTGTTCTTGAGAACGACACCCACTTAACACAACAACCAACATGATAAATAGTATTTGAATCCATTGCTTCACCCTTGTCACTCCTTTAAATCATTTATCATCCATTAGTGTATCTTTGGGAGAATATTTCATACGTCATGCCGATTAAAACTGTAAATTTTTACTTAGTATAACTAAAAACATCATGATTAATGATCTAAATGACTTAAATTAAGATACCATTCTACTGAATTTATCATAACTTATAATAGGTCAATCACTATACTTAGTTTACGTATGATTTTAAAGGAGGGTTATTTATTATGCGCGAGGCTTTCGCTCCACCTCCTCCCTCTCCTACTGAACCTACTTCTAGCTTTATTCCAAATGAAAACGATATCGACCAAGGGTTAGGTCAAACTGAAGAAAAAGTAAATGCAAAAGATCGGGTTCCACCGGAATGTCCACCATTCTTACCTTTTTTACTTTCACTTGATCCTTATACTTTTGTGACACTCGGCTACCTTATCGCTATTTTTATCGCTATGGAAGCAAAACGTCCAGAAGAGCAAGAAGCCATTGGTAACTTTTTAGAGGTCATTGCAACGAATATCGAATATATTGCCGAGCAGGGATTTTATTTACAGGAGCTTGAGCAACGTCGTCAAGCAAAAATTGCGGAGATTGAAAAAAAAGAACTTCGCAATGAAATTAATGAGCTCAAACAAATAGTAGCCGAGCTTCAAGACCAAATTCTTTCTTCTTCAAGTGCGACAAGCTCATCACCTGAAACAAATGAAACAATCGTTGATAATACTGAATAAATAAAAGGCTCAAAGAACAACTACTCTTTAAGCCTTTTTTGTGATGAATGGGGAAATTTGATGAATAAGCATGATGAAGATCATAGCCAACAGACCACCACTCGTATCAATTAACACATCCATAAAGGTACAAGCACGACCTGGAACAAAGGATTGGTGAAATTCATCTGTACAAGCATATAAAAAAACAAACAAAATAGCGAGTGTCAATGCTTTTTTAAATGGTTGATAATCAATTAATACATTAAACATTAACCCATATAAAATAAAATATTCCGTAAAGTGAGCTCCTTTTCGAATGATTAACTGCAACTCTATTCCGAAAATTTCATGTGGAATAAAGGAAAAAATTGAAAGTAGCTGCTCAACTACTCCACTACTTTCAGACGATTGTTCTCCAGTCTGAGCAGAAAACAAAAAGATAATTATCATCCAAGCCAATAAAGCAAACCATTTCAATCTTAATTTCATCTTTCATCCTCATAATGAGCCCCTCTAATTATCAAACTAGAGGGGCTATTTTTATTAATTGTAGTTTAAAATTGTTTCGCGAATGTCATCCCAGCGGAAGGCATCACGGATTCCATCTTCAATTGAATATTGAGCTTCCCAGTCAATTAACTGTTTAGCACGTTCACAGCTTGCATAAGCACCTGCTACATCTCCTGGACGTGGCTCAGTTTCAGTTTTGTTAACTTCACGACCTAATACTGATTCAAAAATTGATACTAACTCTTTTACTGTTACGCCGTTTCCTGTTCCTAAGTTAATAACTAAGTATGGATTCGCTGGATCTTCAGAGCGTTCAAATGCTTGATCAAAGTTCTCAATCGCTTTAACGTGTGCCATCGCTAAATCCCAAACGTGAATATAATCACGGATTCCTGAACCATCACGTGTTGGCCAATTAACTCCTGTAATATTAAAGATCGCTTCTTCACTTGAAGCTGCCTCTAATAATTTAGCTAATACGTGTGATGGGAACTGAACATGTGCCCCAGAACGTAATTTAGGATCTGCTCCAATTGGGTTGAAATAACGTAAAGCAATTCCATGCATTCCATAAGCTTGACAGAAGTCTTGTAAAATCATTTCCATCATATACTTTGTTCGAGCATATGGACTTGATGGTTTTAATGGTGCATCTTCCGTTACTTTAAATCCTGGAACCACATCGTATAATGAAGCCGATGATGAGAAGACAATATTTTTGCATCCTAAGTCATTTAAATTTTTAAATAATTCTAATGATTTAGCCACGTTTTCCGTGTAATAACCATATGGATTTTCCACTGAATCAGGAACGACAATTAAAGCTGCAAAGTGAATACAATGTTTAATCTCTGGATGATCCGTAAAGATTTGCTCTAAAACAGTTCGATCCGCAATATCTCCTTGATAAAAAATCTTTCCTTCTGTAAACTCTTTACGACCTGTTACTAATGAATCTAAGATAACTGGCGTATGTCCGTGATCTTCTAAAGCTGAAACAACTGTGCGTCCAATATATCCAGCTCCTCCGGTAACTAATACCTTCATATCCTTCATCCTTTCCTTTATTTCTAATTTCGTTCATTTAACATTCTACCCTAATTTCATGATTTAACCATTAAAGTAGTTACTATCACATAAATTTTAGCATAATTTGTCTATCAAAAAAACCGATTTTCGTCGTTTACATAAAAATTATTTCTTAATTCTTAAAAAATTTCCTTTTATTAGGTTAAGGCACGCCGCATTTAAACGTTTTTAGAATAAGATATCTTGTAACAAACAATAAGTGAGGTGATTACAAATGGCTACATACATCGACCAAGATCTTGGCGAACAATCTAATGATGCGAGCATAGATGTTTTACAATCACAGTATCAAGGTATTTTCGTTAAAGGATCAAACGGAATTACTATTAATCAGCAACAAGCACAAGCACTTCTCATCCTTCAAGTCTCTTTACAAGCTGCCTTAAGTGCACTTCTTATTGCATTTGATTTAGATGACGATGACGACGATGTTGTTGAGTTACAGTCTGTTATCCAATCAATTAAAGCAGCTCAAATACAAAATCAAAAAATTATTATTAAAGATAGTAATGGCATTAGCATTAATCAACAACAACTTCAAATTGATGCACTAATCCAATTAGCGCTTCAACTTCTTGCGCGTCTTGAAGCAAAATTTATTGAAATTTAATCATATCTTTAATCCCAATCGATCATAAGTGAGGTGAATCATTATGAGTTCTAGTTACTACCGCCCTGAATATCCTCATCAAAACCGTCCTCAACCAGATGGTCAACAAAATAATGAGGGTTCTATTACTAATTCCCAAACACAAACCCAAACACTTTTTATCAAAAAAAGTCATGGAATCACGCTCAATCAACAAGAAGCACAAGCCTTAATTGCCCTTCAAATTTCTTTACAAGCTGCTATTGAAGCAATTATTGCTGCTTTCGATGCTCAAGATAACGCCGATACAACTGACCTTCAACAACTGATTCAGCAATTAAAAGTGATACAATCTCAAAAAGAGATTATTGCTATTGAATGTTCGGGTGATCTTACCATCAATCAACAACAAATTCAAGTAGAATTGGTTGTCCAAGCGGTTATTCAGCTATTAGCAAAAATTTCTGCTAAAATCGTTGCTGCTTAATTAACGAACGATTTTTATCTAAAAACTTTCATTAGCGAATTAAAAAACACACGATTTTCTTTGGGTTAATAACTCCCATTCATCGTGTGTTTTCTTTTTCTATATTAGGATACATCTAGCCTTTAGTCATCATTAGCTTTGAGCTAACGGCATTTCAATCAAGATGAGATGACTATCTGTCTTTGCTTTTATTTCAATCAAATCTTCATAAATTTCTAACCCATCACGTGGGTTCATCTGTTCTTCATTTATTTGTGAGAGACCCTCTAATTGAATTAAGTAAGCTTGACGTCCCTCACAAACTTCAAAATGAAGCATTTTATCTGATTCTAAATGAGTCAACCAGACTTTAACCTCTTGATGAATTTTAAGAGGGGCATCATCTGTTGAAGCAGCTATTAAGTGCCACTTATTTTTATTGTTTTCTTGATTAAATGAAGCATACTTGATTGCTGGCATTAACGATTTTTGCTTTGGTGCCATCCAAATTTGAATCATGCGTACCGGTGTGTTTCCCCAGTTAAATTCACCATGTTCGATCAAGTTTCCTGCACACATATAATAAAAATCCCCTCGGTTGAGCGTTTTAATTTCAAACTGATGAGGCGTATGCGTCAAACTTCCCTCTAGAATATAAGTTAAAATTTCAACCTCTTTATGTTTATGTAAATCATGTCCACTCCCCGCATGTAAAATATCATCGTTAATGACGCGAAGAACACCAAATTTTTTTGAAGGCTGATGATAGTTTGCATTTGAAAAGTGAAATAAACTTTGAAGCCATGTATGATAAGCTGTTCCTAATTCTTTATGATCAACTTTTTTTATCATTGCTACTAACTCTCCTTCCCTTTTACTACCCGCTCCTTCCTATCCATGAATCAACCCTTTATTTATTCTATCATAGTTTAATTCTCATATTAGGTGTTAATTCAAGACAAATAAACCAAATATTTGGTACAAAAAAGTGATAGTTGAAACACTATCACTTTGGATATGACTTAATTAACTAAATATTCTTTATAGCGAATAAGTAATGTTCGTAACTTTCTCATCGCTTTAGCTTCAATTTGACGAATGCGTTCACGTGTTACGCCTTCAATTTCACCGATTTCTTCTAACGTTTTCTTTTCAGCTCCATTTAATCCAAATCGATGGGTAATGACAAATTGTTCACGTGGATTTAAACTTAAAATCATTTTATCCATATAAGCTTTTAAATCTTCATCCATCGCTTTCTTTTCTGGATTATCATACATTCTTGATCCACCTTGCGGTAATAACTCATTATCATTTGAAATTAAATCTTGCAATTCAGTATCTTCATCTTCTTTTGAAACGAATCCGTTTAACGATGTTGGTTTTAACATATACGTTTGAACGCGTTTAACTGCTTCATACTTTTCAACAGGAATATTTAATTCTCCGCATAAATCACTAACATCGATAGGCTCATCCCCTTGATCGGCTTTTTGTTCGTAGCGCATCACTTGATTAATCGATTCAAACATATGAACAGGAATGCGAATGGTAAATCCTTCATCCGCAATCGTTCTTGTCACCGCTTGCTTAATCCAATACGTCGCATACGTTGAAAAATTATTATCATAATTAAAATCAAATTTTTCGATGGCTTTCATTAATCCTTCTAATCCTACAGAAAATAAATCATCGTAGTCTAATTTGTGATGATAAAATTTAGTGTAACGACCAATAATTTTATGAACTAAATTTGTATTATTAAAAATTAACCATTCAAGCGCAGATTCATCGTTTTCAAGACGATATTTTTTTAAATACTCTAAGTTATATTGATAATCATTTGAATGCTTTCTCATTAAAAGGTTATGGGCACTACTATATTCTGGGGTCATTGTTGATTTCTTACTTTTCGTATTCATTTTGCTATTACCCTCTCCCCTCTTTGAATCATTCATCACAGTTTTTCTTTTTTTCTCACTGTTTTTTAGGTTAGCGACTTCTGTATGATTCATTCGATATCCCCTCTTTCTCATCGAACTGATTTTGCTCTTTAACGGTTGCTCATTTTCTTGATTTTTAGTTTCTTATTTATTTGCAATAACTCAAATATTAGAAACTGCTGTATGATAAAAATTTTAGTTCGAATATTTGACTCATCTCATGATAAGATGTTCACCTTCTTTTACTAAACTTCCGACTACTGATAAGTAGATGATATCATTTGAATTTACTTTTTTTAAAGATTCTCTCTTGTTCGTCACTTCACTACCTCAAATTTAAAATGGAGTATCCATTCATGGCAAAAAGATAGCTATTGCTTTTATCATTTCATCAGATTCTACCACTACTTTGCTATCATCTGATCACTAATAAAATTTCTTCATCTCATTTTATAAAAGCTTAAGTCTAAACCTCACTTTGATGCAAGTAACCAAACTTTCATCTACTATTAACCACTTGTTAAAATCATTCTATTTTTAATCAAACTGAAGGATTAACGTTAGGTTAACACTATTTCCATTTTGATTATATTAATTTTTCTTTATAATTATCACTTTTTCTCACATAATAATATCAAAATTCCAACTCAACATATGGAATTTTGAAAGGTGGAATGAACATGGGTAAAAATGAAATGGGTTCTCCTATGAACGCTTCAATGCAACAGGTAAAAAATAAATCAGATGTGGAATTTGGAACAGGTAATGTGGCCGATACACGTCTTGAAGTTAAAAAATCTTTACCAGAAGCTAAACGTTTCACTCAATCTTCAAAAGATCGCCGAAATAGTGAACAGTTATTAAAGCGATAATTAAGATCTTCCTATCCATCTTGGATAGGATTTTTTATTTCTTTGTATATTAGTACCATTTATAACCAATAATAAATTGAAAACTATATCTATATCCAATACGGGAGGAATTAATGATGCCATCAAACTCATTAAAATCTGCACGTCAACATATGACATTTTTCTTTTACTGCTCACTTTTGTTAGCTATCTTTTTTCTGTTTCAAATTCGATACACGTTAAATATTAGTTTTGCCAATTGGACGCTGTCACAATACGTTCTACTTTTTTTATTTTTTTCTTTTCTCACGATTTGCGGTTTAAAATATTATTCTTATTCTCGTGATTTAAAAATGGATCGTGCGAGAATGGATTTAGAAGAGAAAAAGCTCAATCTAAAAAAAATGGCCATTCGTGAACAAGTCGCCTCTATGAATCCTTATGATTTTGGTGAATTGGTTGCTGACCTATTTCGAATGAAAGGTTTTAAACGCATTTTTTTAACCCCACGTATGAATAAACATTTTTATGATATTGAAATGTATCTAGATGATCAAAAAATATTAGTCTCTTGTTTATTAAACGCGCTAGATTATCCCATTCCTCAGTCTTACTTAGATCGACTTCATTTAATGATGCGAAGTAATCAAATCGATCAAGGCGTTTTTGTGACACTTGGTCATTTTTCTAAGGAGTGTTATGAGTTTTCAGCCGATAAACCCATTTATTTAATTAACGGAGACGAATTAATTGAAACATTAATTCACAGTTCAGACGATTAAGATTGTTTTTGCCTAAAATACTGCTGACAAAATAAAGACCACTGAATCTGATAATCTTCGTGTGAGATGATAGGAAGATCGTTGATCGTAAGTTTTTGATTTCGTTGGCATAATTCGACGAAATCATCAATGCAAGGTTCAAATTCATCAACATAAACAGATACCTCTTTAAATCCTAACAACTGTGCAACCTTTAACCGAGTATGACCATCAATGCAAACCCATTGTTTCCCCCTTTTAATAACTGAAACAATGACTTGCTCAGGTCGTTTAATCCACGTTAACAACTGGTTAAGCTTTTTTTCATTAATGTATAACTGACTCGGTTGAATACTTAAAAGATCTAATGATAAAATCTCTTTTTTAGGTTGATGATAAAGAACCTGCCTCTCTTTTGTTTCAATATGACTAATAAATCCACTATAAAATAAAAACTCTTCAATGACTACCTGCGGACAGTGGGATGCATTAGTATGTAAAATCGCCTGATGATGATTTATGATTTCAAACTCATATCTTAACGGCTGACTCTTCTCATCACTAAACAACCAAAACGAAGTATTATGATTTTTTATTCCTTCATGTGTTTCAAGGCCATTATCTTCGCATCTTTCAACTCTCATTTCACTCCCCCTTAATGTACGTCATATATTAATGATATGAGTGATTCATCACTTTTTAGTTTCTAATCATTAAAAAATTTTTATTCTTTTTAAACGATTCCTTAAACAGAAATCACTTATCTGATTTTTATCAATTTAATCTTATGCACACTACTATGTTACCTATCTTCAAATTGGATCTAATCATTCCACCTCACTTTAAAGGAATGTACTAAATCCAGTTCATAACGAGTATTTTTGTGATTGAATACTGTTAGATTATCTTAGAAACTATTAAAAAATTGACTATTTTTGTGTGGATTAAAGCAAATTTTTACGAACTGATTATGTTTTTAGTAATGTCGCATAAACTATAATAGTCTGATCATTTGTCGTAATAAAGGAGGGACAATGGATGTTCGAAGAATTAATTGAAAAAGCCACCCAAGTATTAAATCCTCGACAACTTTCTTCAACGGCTGAAGCAGGAAGTGTAGCTGCCGCCATTTTAACGAACAGTGGAAATATCTATACAGGTATTTGTATCGAAACCGCTTGTTCAATGGGATTTTGTGCTGAGCATGCCGCTGCCGCTGCGATGTTAACAGCAGGTGAAAGTCACATTGTGAAAATGGTAGCTATTAATAAACGTGGAAATATATTACCTCCTTGTGGTCGTTGTCGAGAATTTATTAGTCAATTAAATGATCACAATATTAAAGCGGAGGTCTTAATAAATCGTCAAAGAGCTGTCAATCTCATCGATCTTCTTCCTTATGATTGGAGAGAAGCAAAATTTTCCGAAATTAAATAATTTTCATTGAGGCGCTCTTTATAAACAGGTGTGTGAGAGCATAAAAAAACTTGTAAGCCATAACTTACAAGTTTTTTTATGCCACTGATTTAATCAATGAGTTAAATTAGTTTTTTCATATCAAGAGGGAGTGGAACTTCAAATTTTAATGGTGTTTCCGTAATCGGATGAATCATTTCAATGCGTGAAGAGTGTAACGCCTGTCGTCTTAATGGTCCAACTTTAGCTGGTCCTCCATATAAGTGATCTCCTAACAGTGGATGCCCTAAATGACTCATGTGAACACGAATTTGATGCGTTCGTCCTGTTTTTAGTTCCAACTCAACAAGTGCGTACGTCTTAAACTGTTGTTTTAATTGATAATAAGTAAGCGCCGTGTCCCCATTTTTAGCCACACGTCGTCTAGCGCTATGATGACGATCTTTTCCAATCGGCGCATGAATCTTTCCTTTTTTCGCTGATAATCGTCCATTCACTAACGCTAAATACCACCGCTTAATCTTCTTTTCAGCTAACCAATGATCCATTAGACTATGTGCTAAATAATGCTTAGCAAAAATGATCCCACCGCTTGTATCCGTATCTAGTCGATGAATGTATCGAATGCGATGATGAATTTGATGTTCTTGATAATAATAAGCCACTCCATTTACTAGTGTGTTCATCCCCTCTTTTTGATCCGGATGTACCATTAATCCTGCGGGCTTATTAATAATGAGTAGATGATCATCTTCGTAAATAATATCTAATTTCATTTTTTGAGCCTTAAAATCGATTACTTCTTTTTCAAACACGGGAATGGCTAACTCATCCCCTATTTGTAAAACAGCGTTAAAATTAGCAATTTCTTTATTCAGTTTAACACGTTTATTCATATAAAGTTCATGAATTTTTTTTCGTGATAAGTGATAGTGTTGTAAAAATTCACGAACGGTTTGATTGGCTTGCTTTTGTTCAATCGTTATTATTAAATACTCGTCTTTACGAGTGACTTTCATAGGATCACCCTCATTACTTTTTAAATTGCTTAACGACTCCTACGACATCTTGTTTGAGATTAACTAATCCTAATCGTGATGAACGTGAGTCTAAACTATGATTTCGATTATCTCCCATGACAAAAAGAAATCCTTGATCAACCATAATATCAATTTTTTCATGATCATTCATAGGTTCTTTAAGATACGGCTCATGAATGCACACGCCATCAATAAAAAGCTTTCCTTTGTCAATGACCACATGTTCACCTGGTAGTCCAATCACACGTTTTAAAAAGAATTTATGTTGCTTTTTTTGATGAGCTTTAAAGGCGATTAAATCATGACGCCTTGGTTCACGCCGATGATACGTACGACAATCCAAAAGAATGGGTTGATTATTCGAAATCGTTGGGATCATCGATTCACCTCTTGCTAAAGCGATACGAACAAAACGGGAAATGAAATACCCGATCAATAAACTAGTTCCTAATTCAATGACATCATCTAATATCGTATTCTCTTCACTTGCCACACTCATTCAGCCTCCTTCATGAGTTCTTGTCTTATTATAACATACTCTTTCTCTCATGACCTTAAAACATTAAGCAACCTTACTTTGATGTAACCTTAAATCAAAATTTTTTATTGCTCAAATGATTCAAAAGATTGTATGAAACCACTAGTCCTTGTTTAATCTTCTTCATACACGTAAAATCTATTACCTCTGATCTATTTTAATCTCTCATTAAAACATAAACCGTTAGTTATATTTCTTAACGTTTTATGGTAAACTATACATAATTTCATCTAGCTTAAACATAATATATTGAATTGTTATTGGAGGATTGTCTTATGAAAACTGTTACGGATCGTTTCTTAAATTATGTGACTTATGATACTCAGTCTAACCCAAATTCACTAAGCACACCTTCTACTTCATCACAATTAGCATTTGGTGATGTATTAGTGGAAGAATTAAAAGAACTTGGATTAGAGGCAATTGAAAAAGATGAAAATGGTTATATCTATGCCACGCTTCCTGCAAATATCGATCAATCGATCCCAACGATTGCCTTTATTGCCCACATGGATACGAGTCCTGATTTTAGTGGTAAAGATGTTAAACCACAACTCGTTGATTATCAAGGTGGCGACATCATCTTAAACAAAGAGAAAAATATTATTTTATCTCCTACTGATTTTCCATCGTTAAATCAGTATGTCGGGCAAACATTAATTACAACGGATGGAATGACCTTACTTGGAGCAGATGATAAAGCAGGGATTGCTGAAATTATGACTGCTATTGATTACTTAACGAAACACCCTGAAATTCCACATGGTTGTATTAAAGTGGCCTTTACACCTGATGAAGAAATCGGACGTGGGGCTGACAAATTCCAAGTTGAAAAATTTGGAGCAGATTTTGCTTATACGATGGACGGTGGCATTATTGGTGAGCTACAATATGAATCATTTAATGCAGCGGGAGCTAAAATCAAAGTCCATGGAAAAAGCGTACATCCTGGTGATGCTAAAGATAAAATGATTAATGCTGCTTTAATTGCCACTGAAATTGCAAGTATGTTCCCAAGACTTGAAACCCCACAACATACAGAAAATTACGAAGGATTTTATCACTTAACTGACATTAGTGGAAACTGTGAAGAGGCATTCTTAAACTTAATTATTCGTGACTTTGATACTGAACGCTTTGAGTCACGCAAACAATTTGTTGAAGATTTAATTAAAGAGTTTAATCAAAAATACCCATCAAACACAGTGGAGTTAGAACTGGTGGATCAATATTATAACATGCGTCTTCACATCGAAGATAAAATGCATATCGTTGATTTAGCAAAAAACGCCTTAATGGAAGTTGGTGTTACTCCTTTAATCGTACCTGTTCGCGGTGGAACAGATGGATCAAAACTATCTTTTATGGGATTACCAACACCAAATCTATTTACGGGTGGACATAATTTCCATGGAAAATTTGAATACATCCCTGTCCCATCTCTGGAAAAAGCAGTTGAAGTCATTGTTAAAATTGCTGAATTAGCTACTAAAAAAACTAGTCATTAAGACTAGTTTTTTCGTTTATCTGAAAATAGTAGCATAAGACTTTTAAACATAATTTTTATATCGAACCAGCATGTTTGATGTTCGATATAAAGAAGGTCAAATGCATATTTTTGATCCCACGTTAAAATCTGTTGATGATGTAATTGGCTCCAGCCCATCAGACCTGGTCGAACATCGTGTCGTTTCATCTCCAGCTCATTTGAGGTCGTTGATCGAATTAAAACAGGGCGTGGTCCAACTAAACTCATATCTCCTAATAAAACATTATAAAGTTCTGGTAAATGATCTAAATGATAGGTCGTTAAAAATCTCCCTAGTTTCGTTAAACGTTCATTAGGTAATAAAAATTGATGGCTGTGATCATGCGAATGCGCCATGGTTTTAAAGCGATATAGGGTAAACAACTTTTCATTCATTCCAGGGTATCGTTGTTTACTTAGGACAGGTCTACCAAGATTTAACCACACAAGGATGGCAATGATTAAATAAATAGGACTTAATAAGATGAGCATGATGCAAGAAATAACAATATCCATTAAACGTTTCATTTTTCTCCCTCCTTCGTTGATAAAATTTTAACTCAAAACATTCTAAAAAGATGTTATAAACTTCCTTTTTATACTATTACTTTATGCGCAAGTCCCGTCTTTGTTCAAACGAAAAGGCAATCCAAACGGATTGCCTTTTTCATTAATTTCTAAATTGACTGTTATATAAATTAGCATAAAAACCATTGGCAGCTAGTAATGATTCATGATTTCCTTGCTCGATAATATCTCCTTGATTTAACACAAGAATTTGATCGGCACCTCGAATCGTACTTAAACGATGAGCAATGACAAACGTTGTTTTTCCTTCCATTAAACGTAGCATCGCCTTTTGAATTTCGGCTTCTGTTTTTGTATCAATGGAAGAAGTCGCTTCATCTAAAATTAAGATAGATGATTGAGATAAGACGGCTCGTGCAATCGCCAACAACTGACGCTGTCCTTGCGATAAATTACTTCCATTATCAGATAACACCGTGTCATATCCATCAGGTAATTGCATAATAAACTGATGAGCATTCGCCATTTTAGCAGCCTCAATAATTTCATCATTTGTTGCATCTAAACGTCCATAACGGATATTTTCACGGACCGTTTCTCCAAATAAATAAGTATCTTGAAGAACCATCGAAATATTACGTCGTAAACTACGGCGAGTCATCTGATTGATATTCACACCATCAATTAAAATCTCTCCTGAATCGATGTCATAAAACTTCGTTAATAAATTGATAATCGTTGTTTTCCCAGCTCCTGTTGGACCAACAATCGCAACCGTCTCTCCACGTCGTGCATGAATACAAGCGTCTTTTAAAATAGTTTTTCCTGTGTCATATGAGAATTTGACATGATTTAGAATGACATCTCCATCTAATTTCTCAATATCATACGCCCCTGCTTCATCTTGTTCAGGTGCTTCATCCATTACTTCAAAGACACGCTCAGCACCTGCTAAAGCTGATTGGATCGTGTTAAAAATATTTAAGATTTCATTGATTGGACGAGTAAAGTTTCTCATATATAAAATAAACGTAAAGATCATTCCAACCGTAATACTTGATTGTAAAAGAGCTAAAACTCCTCCAACAACAGCGACCAATAAAAAGGTGAAGTTATTAATGAAGTTGTTAATAGGTCCCATGAAGCCCGATAAAGCTTGTGCCATAGTGGCACTTTTCGTTAAACGACGATTAATCGTTCCAAATTCTTTTTCTACAGCTTCTTCTTGTGAAAATAATAACACCGCTTTTTGACCTGACACGATTTCTTCAATATATCCATTTAACTTCCCTAAGTCCTGCTGCTGTTTAATGAAGAAAGGTTGTGTTTTTTTAACTAAAAAACGTGACGTTAAAAACATAAGCGGCATTGTGACTAATCCAACAAGTGTTAAGGTTGGGCTTAAAATAAACATGGCAATTAACATTCCAATAATGGTGATAATACCTGAAAACATTTGAGTAATGCTTTGTGAAAGTGTCATATTGATATTATCAACATCGTTCGTTAAACGACTCATTAAATCTCCACTAGAATGGGTATCAAAAAAGCGAAGTGGAAGTCCTTGCATCTTATCAAATAATTGACGACGAATTTCAGCCGTTGTTTCTTGCGCTAATTTAACCATGATCAAGTTTTGAGCATAAGTCGCTATCACACTAATGAGATAGACAGCTCCCATCAATAAACAAATCGCTTTTAAACCAGATAAGTTCCCCGGAATGATGTATTGATCAATCATCTCTCCATAATATTTCGTCGCTAACACACTCACTACTGTTGAAATAATGCAAAGAATAAAAACTAAGATGAGCGCATAAATACGATGATTTAAATAAGCAAGTAATCGCTTAATCGTTGATTTAGGATTTTTTAGCTTCTCTGCTTGATCAAAACGTCCATTTGGTCCTTTCCCCTGCGCTCCTGGACCTGGTCCCATTGGTTTATTCATGATCGATTGCCTCCTCTCCTAATTGTGAACTCGCAATACTACGATAGATTTCATTTGATTTTAATAACTCTTGATGCGTTCCAATTCCTGAAATTTCACCTTGATCCAGTACAATGATTTGATCGGCATCCATGACAGCTGAAATACGCTGAGCAATCATAATAACGGTGCTATCTTTCATTCGTGACTTAATGGCTTGCTGTAATTTACTTTCAGTGGCCATATCAAGAGCACTTGAAGAGTCGTCTAAAATTAAAATCTTAGGATTTCTAATTAACGTTCTTGCAATAGACACACGTTGTTTTTGACCACCTGATAAGTTTTTCCCACGTTGTTCAACAACCGTTTCATATTTATCTTCTTTAGCTTGAATAAACTCTAATGCCTGAGCATCACGAGCCGCCTCATCTAACTCAGTCTGACTCGCCTCATGATAACCAAATTTAAAGTTAGACGCAATGGTTCCAGAGAATAAAATACTCTCTTGTAAAACAACTCCAATCTGATCACGAAGTTCTGTTAGTGATAACTGTTTAACATTTTTTCCACCAATTAAAACTTCACCTTCACTAGCATCGTATAAACGTGGAATTAAACTAACAAGAGAACTTTTTCCTGATCCGGTTCCGCCAATGATTCCAACTTTTTGTCCTTGTTTAATATGAAATGAAATATCTTTTAGGACTTCTTCACTCTGCTCGTGATATTTAAATGACACGTGTTTAAACTCAATATCATAATTCGTTAAGTGATCCGGATTCATACACTCCTCAATACTTGAATGCGTATTAAAAACTTCATTAATACGATCAGCTGACGCTTTTGAACGTGAAAAGTTCATTGAAACCATAATTACCATCATGATTGACATCATAATTTGTGTTAAATAGTTAATAAACGCCATAATCTTCCCTGTTTCGAGTAATCCAGCTTGTGAAAGATGTCCTCCATACCAAAGCACTGCAATAATACTAAAGTTAACAACTAGCATCACGACAGGATTTAAAACAATCATCATTTTTTGAGCTAAAATACTTTGATTCATTAAGTCATCGTTCGCTTCATTAAAACGTTCTTTTTGCGTCTCTTCTATCGCAAACGCTTTGATCACACGAATACCTAATAAGTTCTCACGCATCACGTTATTAACTTTATCAATTTTTTCTTGCATCATCTTAAATAATGGAAATGATTTAGCCATGACAACTCCAACAAAGATTAAAATAATTGGGATGGCAACGACAAAGATAATCGATAATTGGTGACTCAACTGATACGCCATAAATAATCCACCCACACATAATAATGGCGCACGCACTAAAAGACGAAGTGCCATCATCACCATCGTTTGAACTTGTGTAATATCATTTGTTAAACGAGTAATTAACGATGACGTTTTAAAATGGTCTAACTCTAAAAACGACAACGATTGAATTTTAGCAAATAATCCATCTCTTAAACTTTGCCCAAGATTCACAGCGGCCATCGTTGAAAAGATCGAACACCCCACACCTCCAAGTAATCCTATAAAGGCATATAACATCATTTTAACTCCTGTCGCTAAGACGTAATGAATATCACCATTGGCAATTCCAATATCAACGATATTTGATAACATCGTCGGTAATGTTAAATCCATCGCAACCTCTAACATCATAAAAAGGGGTGCTAAAATCGCATATAAAATAGCTGATCCCTTTAAAAACTTTAATAATTTAAGCATCTGTTTGACTCTCCTTTCCTTTTAAGTTCTCAAAAATACGCTCTAAATACTGAATCAGATCTTCTTTTTCCTCTGAAGTAAATCCTTCTAGACATTGTTCATCAATCTCACTAAACACCATTTTTACTTTCTGCTTAGAGGCTCTTCCCGCTTCTGTCAAATACACATTCGTCATTCGTCGATCGTTTGAATTGATTTCACGATAAATGAGCCCACTCTTTTCTAAATGTCCTAATAAGCTGGTTGCCGTTGCCGGTTGAATATGACAATTTTTAGCTAAATCTTTTTGAGAACATCCATTATGATGATGTAAGTACTCTAACACTTTAGGCTGCCCTTCTGTTAACCCTAATTGTTGAAATCGTTGCTGACACGTTTTTTTATGCATTTTTGCCGTACGTATAAACACCCGATGTAATGATTTAGGACGTTTATCTTCCAACTCCTCCTTCATGCATAACCTCCTCCTCTTAAGCATTTAGATATCTAATTATTTAATATCTAAATATTTATCACACTTTAAAAATATTGTCAAATATCATCAAAAAAGAGGGTGATTACTATAGATTATCACACCTCTTTTTTTAAAACGCCTCGTTATTCGTGACGTTAGTTAAAAATTTAGCATGTTGCCATTCATACGGAAATAACGATAAATAGGTTGGTTCTATGTATCGATCATCAATCATAACAACAATTCCTTTATCTGTTTCTGTTCGAATGACGCGGCCAACGGCTTGCATCACTTTATTAAATCCTGGATAAACATAAGCAAATAAATAACCTTTATTAAACGTCTGTTCAAAATAAAGACGCCGTTGCTCTGTGAGCGGATTGATTTGTGGTAGCCCAACTCCTACAATAATAGAGCCAATGAGTCGATGACCAACTAAGTCTATTCCTTCACTAAAAACACCACCTAAGACTGCAAAAGCAACCAGTGTTTGTTGTGGCTCCTCCTCAAAAGAAGATAAAAATAAATCACGTTCTGATTCATTCATCTCTCGTTCTTGTTTTAATGTTACTTGTTGATCTCCAACTAATTGTTCATACGCTTCGTATACCATTTCAAGATAGTTATAAGAGGGAAAGAAAACGAGATAATTTCCTTTTTGTCTTTGAGTAACGTGATAAATGACTGAAATTAACGCTCCTACGGATTGATGTCGAAACTTAAATTTAGTAGAAATGCCGTGGTGAACATATAAACTCAAATGCTCACGTTCAAATGGAGAGGGAAGAAAAATTTGTTCGCATGATTCATCATGTAATAAAACGGTGTGATAATAACTCAACGGATGAAGCGTGGCTGAAAATAAAATACTTGAACGAACGCGTTCCATTCGTTCACTTAAATACAAGCTTGGATTTAAGCAAACAATGCTCACTTTAACATTTGCCCCATCACGTTCATATCGAAAACGAAAGCTATCATTATAAAAATCAGCAATACGTAAAAATTGATTTAGATCAAAATAAAGCGTCGTTAACTGAGGTTTATATTCTGTTTCAGGATAGTTGTATAAATACTTCTCTAGCACCTCTAATAGGCGTTTACTTTTATTTAACAATGACTGATCGATGTCTTTTTTAAACAAGTCATAACTTTTACTTTCTTCAAGCTCATGACCATACTCAATGAATTTTAATTTTAAAGCACCCAATGCCTTTCCTAGCGTTTGATTCCTTTTTTTAAATAGACGATGCATCTCCTCTATCACTGATTTGTTTAATGAGGCACTATACATCTCACACGCACGATCATATAAATTATGAGCCTCATCAATTAAAGCAATATGTGGGGACGGTTCATCAAAAAAGCGACGTAAATAAGCACGTGGATCAAACATATAATTATAATCTCCAATGACGGCATCACTAATCGATGCCATCGCCAGCGAATACTCAAATGGACAAACGCAATGCTTTTTAGCATAGTTTACGATTTGCTCTTTCGTATAAAGCATCTCCGATTCAAACAGATCTTTCGTTGCTACATTAATTCGATCAAAATATCCTTTTGCATAAGGACAGTAACTCGGGTCACATTTTACCTCATCCATTAGACAAATTTTTTCTTTTGCTGTTATGGTGGTTACTTTAGCATGCCATCCATTAGCTAAACATTTTTCAAAAGCTTTTTCAGCCACCCGGCGACCGATTGTCTTTGCCGTCAAGTAAAAAATCTTTTGTTCATGTTCATTCAACGCTTTAATACTTGGAAAAATCGTTCCCATTGTCTTTCCAATTCCAGTCGGAGCTCGCAAGAGCAGACGTTTTTTTTGTTTGACACACTGATACACTGCACCAGCCAACTCTCGTTGATAGGCTCGAAAATCTCCAAACGGAAACTGAAGTGTTTTCGCCGTTTTAAGTTTTAATTCCATGGAACGTAACAAAATAAAATACCATTCTAAGTAAACTTTCATGGTTTCATTGACAAATGGCTCAAGCATTTCTTTTGTATAAACTTGATCAAATGATCGTTGATTGATTCCGTCTAAATCACAATAAATGAGCCGAACGGTGATGTCTTCCCAATCTAAATGTTGGCACAGTAGTAAGTAAGCATAAAACTTTGCCTGTGCATAATGGGCGGGACGATCGTTTTCCTCAATCATTTCTAAACGACGCGTCGTTGATTTAATTTCTCCAACGATCCACCTTCCGTCTCGTTCAAGTAAAAGATCCATTCGCCCACTTAAATGAACCTCGTGTTCGTCTACGTTTAATACATGTTCTAAATAAACTTCGCACTCTTCCTCTAAATAGTGCTCTTGAATGATTTGATGAGCTTTCGTCCCATACTGAGCACGATTAGCTTGAAAATATTCGAGATTTAAATCGCCTTGTTGATAGACATAGCTCACCACTTCTTTGATCCTTTTACGAATCATCATTTTTTCACCCCATTTCCTATGTCATAAAATTGAATACAGCCATTCTTTTGCCAATAATAAAGACGAAGTTCGTCAGTCTGTTACCTCATTATAAAAGAAATTTTTTATTCTAGATAGATGATAATTCTTCCAATCATTTCAATATAAAAAAAGCGCCTCATAGGAAGCTTTCTTCCTGTGAGGCGTCTCATTAACTAGCGGGTTGAGTGACTCCAAACTGCTTTGCACGAGCTAAGACACGATAAACATAATTTTGTTCCTCCACTAGCTGTAATTTCATGCAAAGATTTTCATGTAATAAAGTAAACTCTTCAACAATCAAGTCTACAATTTCTTCAACGTTTTTATCCGATGTATGATGCTCCCACTGTTTAAGTTTTTCTTGTTGAGCGGCACTTAATAATGAATCATGCCCCTCAAGATGTGCCCAATCAAGATAATGATTTGGTTTATTGCCATTTTGAATCATCCACATCATCGCCACTAGCCAACGCATGACATCTAAACAGTGATCGACTTGATAAGCTTCATGACTTTGTAAACTTCGATAAAACTCATAGTATGTGGAGAAAAACTTCGTTCGCCAATCCTCTAAGTCTTCAAAACTAAAGTTATCTTTCATTTTTTCCGATTCCTTATTGATATATGCCATCAATCCATAGGTATCTTTTACAATCGTGACCTTCTTAAAATCTAGTGATGGTTGCAAAAACTTCGGATGATGAAAAGTGATAAACACTTTTAATAAATTTTCATAATGAACCGTCATGGTATTCGGTTGTTGTCGATTTTCTTCAAAAAAGAGAACCTTCCCAAACTTCGATGCTAACGCCCGTTTGTGCTTAATCATCTCCTGATAAAAAATCGGTTGAACCACAATATTTAAATGAAGATTTAAATCATTACAGTAGTGATCCGTATAAAAGATAGCCATCATATGTGATTGTTGTTTAAGTTCCTGTTTAATGACTTTTATCATATCTTCGCGTTCTAACTCTAGATGTAATTGATTTACAAAACATAAATCTCCCTGTCTCATCTCTTTCCCCTCCAGAACACCAACTTATGTCAATATTTGACATTATATCACATTTTCCTTGATTTGACTAGGCTACTGTCAGAACTTACGGCACAGAAAAGATGAATAATGAACTTCTCTTTTTAATGAACTGATCTCCTCAGTTTAAATGAAAATTACCATGATGACTTTAACTCATCACTTCATCGCATGAATGATTTGATTCCTATATAGAAACAGAAATGTATTTCATCATTATATATCAGTCTTAGTTGAGCAATTACTTTAATAC
>artificially_reared_2__coassemble_374_pt1 | contig 24584 bp, 19 predicted proteins | sample artificially_reared_2__metabat2_low_PE_015 | metagenome-assembled genome bin artificially_reared_2 | reverse complement strand
ACGGACGAACATTTGCAAAACTTCGCTCCGCTTGTTTTAAAATTTCTTCACGATGGGCAACAAACAAGACACGTTTATATTCTTTTGAATCAAATGCAGCCAAATATGTTTTACCAATCCCCGTAGCTGCAACCACCACGCCTTTATCAAATCCTTCTTCTCTTGTTTTCTTTAAGTGGTATAAGGCTTCAATCTGAGCCCCACGAGGTGTATATAAGTCCACCACATAACGACTCGATTGATCTGCTACTAAATCAGTCGATGTTGTATTTGGAAACGGGATCGTGTGATAAATTTTATTTTTCTTCCATGTCTTTGAATAAAAATCAAGTTCCACATCTGTGATTTGAATCGAATGATTATAAAAAAGATCTTCAAACACTTGATAATAGTGATTATAGTCCCCTTCATGTGAGGATTTATCTAGCCTGAAATTCCATTCAACCCCTGACGTTAAAGCCGATTTAGATAAATTAGATGATCCAATATACATATCTGCCCCATCTTCATATTCAAAGAAATAAGATTTAGCATGAAAACTACGATTCGGCTCATTAAAAAAACGTAAATCAGCACGATCTCCAAAAATATCTTTTAGCCGATATAACGCAGAAGGTTGTGTAATATTTAAATAATTTCCTGTTAGGATACGAATAGGAATATTTCTATCTTTAATCTCCATTAACTCATTTTCTAAAAGTTTAACGCCTGATTCCATTAAAAAAGACACGATAATATCAACTTTAGTCGCCTTTTTAAAACTTTCTTTTAAATGATGATACAAATAATCATTATACCCAGTAATACATCTTTGTGATTGCATTTATCATTCTCCCCTGCTGAATCTTTAGTTAATATTCTATCATTTTTTAAATGTTTTTGACAGAAATTCCCGCTTCTACTATAATAAAATTATTCAAAATATAGAGGAGACGTTTTATGATAACCTATGATAAATTAGTTCGTGATCTTATCCCAGAAATCATTGAAACCTCTGGAAAAACAGCAACCATTGAAATCGTAAATAACGAAGTTGCCTTTGACTACCTGTTAAAAAAGTTAGATGAAGAAGTCAGTGAATTTAAAACGGATCAAAACTTAGAAGAGTTGGCTGATGTCATGGAAGTCTTATTTGGACTAGCTCATAAGCTTGGCTATTCAGAACAAGACTTATTAACTAAACGCCAAGAGAAAAAACAAGCTCGTGGTGGTTTTGAAAAAAACATTATCTTAAAATCAACAAAATAAACCACTCTCTATAAAATAGAACCTCAAGCTAGATACTTAAAAAAGTGTGAGCCTGTAGGTTCTTTTAAATTTGTGATAAAGGAAACACAACTCTAAAGAAGAATGGTAAAGATTATAATTCAAAAATATTTAACGACAAATAAGTCAACCAGTTTAAAAAAATCATTATGTTGAAAAATTCCAAAAAATCAATCACTTATGAAATTGAATTTAAACAGTTATTGATTCCACAATTGAATGAAGCAAAAACACCACTTATGTTCACATTTCTTTTAACAACAAGAATTATATCACCATGTCGTTTGCATTCTGCATAAAAGCATTATTATATTGTTTCAAAACCAATCTCAACAAACATATCATATGTGCTATCAAGATCATATACGGGTGGAACAAATATTATCATTCCATCACGTCCTCTAGTAAGAAGTACTCTATAAGTATTTAATCTATATTGTCTCTTAATCCCTGTAGCGATACTTCTTTTACGTTTCGATGCTGTATAAGTATCCCAGTTTTGTCCATTCCATATAAAGTCATTTTCCCAACATACAATAGGCATATCAATTTCAAGTCCCTGACATCCAAATTCTGTTACTGTTTGTTTAAGTGAGCAACAGGATAGGTCAGAATTTACAGACTCATTATACCACTTAGCTGGAAATATGCGTGTTTGTTTTGTAGCATTGTAACTGTTGTCTACTCCATAATTAGGTAAGATCAATTCCTGTGACGATGCAATTAAACCATATTTCTTTGATTCATTATTCTTGTAGTAATTTTTGCAGAATTGTTTTGCAATATCTAAATCTCTTGTTATATATACGGGATATAACTTTTTACAACTCATATATGAAATCTTTGCTTCATTTGTTCTTCCATCTATTAGTAAATCTATGGTTTTACTTAAATTTACACTACAATTTGAACGTAATGATTTTTCCAAGGTTAAATTTTTACGTAACGGATCCTTAATAACTTTACAACCTGCATACTCACTATCTAAATTTGGTGGGCATAAGACCTCCCAGTTATTATTTGAATTTGTAATAGCATTTTTCCAAAGTTGTAATCCATTATCTTCACCTGCATTTATCTCCTGTCCATCTCCAAATAAAACCAAAAGAAAACACCAATCAAGTCTTTGATCAATTAGTTCAATCATCAAAGAAGCCTCTGACATTTCTGGACGTTTCTTCTTTTTATTTTTTCTCTGTTGTTGCGTCCAAGTTCTTTGTCCCTCATCAAATATACAAACATTATAATTAAAATCTTCTGCACCATCTTCTGTGTACTGATCAAGATACACATGTATATTTTTCACAAAAGCATCCGAGTCTAAAGCATCTTGAAGAACAGCTACTAGTGGTCCATTACCTGACATATATGTGGAATTAATATTACTTTTAGGATCATTTACCCCATATGCTAAATCGATTCCTAGTAAAGTTTTTCCTGATCCAGGAACTCCATTTACCAAAGCAAGCACATATTTCTTCTCTCTTTGAGCAGAATTCACATGATTTTCTAAACATTCTAGGGCACTTGATATCCCTACTTTTCGTGCAATTTCGTATTCAGGTAATTTGACTTTATCCTTTTTAGCTTTAAAAGACTCGATAACGTTAGGAAGAATTCTATAAGGCGCATTTATCCAATCATCTACATTGATCATTGGTTCCGGTTCTATCATATATGTTTCTATTGCTTTTGCTAGATGTCTTTTTGAAGTTATATAAGCTATTCCTTCTTTATGTGTCTCAATTGCATCTGTATGCGTTAGCACTAACATTGGTATAATACGCTTCATTTCTGAAGATAATCCATGATATAAAAATAAATTTCTGGCATATTCCTCTGTTTGTATTCTATCTACTAATAAGGATGAATCTTTTCTCTTAAATTCTAAAATGACTAATTGATCTTTTGATAATAATATTACATCAGGTCTTTTTTTTGACGTATATCTCAAAACATATTCAAAGATAATATAGATATTTGGGTTTTTATTAGCAAAATCTCTTAACTCTTCCTTTAATACATCAAAACAGTCATTCCACGATTCTATTTGTGATTTTGATGCTGATTCATTACAAATAATCTTAATGTTGTTCTGTAAAGAATTAATCCACACTTCTTTACTAACATTCATAAATTCAGATAGTGTGTTTGCATAACAATACTTCATAATTGTTCCCCCTATTCACTTGTAATTCATCTAAGCCATTACTCTTTTCATGCCTTCCCATAAAAAACTCCTTCAAGTTAGTACGATCGCTTATCTATTTTGTTAACAAGTGTACTGTGGACTAAAACCCACTCCACGCAGACCAACCTCTCTTTACAAAACTGTTTTATTCTCTTACTTCTTAAATATTAGATATAAAATTGATCCTAATTTTTAATTTCCTATTTCAAATTATATTCCAAAATGAAGTTCTCTATGGCAATTGGGACAAAGGGCAATCGTATTTTTCAAATTATCCTCTCCCCCCTCTGATAAAGGTATTGTATGATGAACCTCTAAATAAGGGGTATTGTCAGATTTTCTAATAAAAGGAGCCATACACCCACACTTTTCGCAATAACCATTAGCTCTCCTTAAAGTAGCCACTACTACTTCGGGATTTCTTTTATACACCTTACTGAGAACAGTTATAACTTCAGGTTTATCACTTGCTGAGATTCGATTATTTAGTTCTGTATCACTTAATTGATGGATATTCTTTATATCATTTTCTAATTCTTGATTATATTGCTTGGCAGTAATCAGTGCATCTAGTTTACTTAATTCTTTCTTTTTTAATTTAAACCATTTTCTATCATCTTCTTCAGTGACATACTCTACATATTCAAAAATCCCTTCAAGTTTACATACTGTTCCCTCTTTAATAAAAACATATATTGGGATATTACCTGAATTAATGATTGCTTTATTGACTTTATAATCAGGATTATAATTTTGTTTTCGAGCATAAATATAATACTTTAATAATTTCCCTGGGATGATCCATTCATTTGGATAGGCCCCGTTTTGTAAGGTTACTTTAATGAATATCGCTTGATAATTTGGCTCATCTCCCACTAAATATATCCCTGATTGAACATCGTACGTTTTTGAAAATATAGCAATATCATAAGAGGTATATTCTTCACCGATAACAAAGTCATCTAGCACGGTTATATCGTCAATCTCATCTTTGAACTTTACACCAACTTCATGATATACATCTTCAAATGTCTTTAATCCTAATCGCTTAAACTCCATATATAGATCGTCATTACCTGTGCCGTGACTAGTTTCAAACCTTTTCAAATACTTAAACATATCTCCGGATTTTCTAAAATTTCTAAATAAATTCTTCGAGTTTTGAACCTTATTTTTAAAACTTTTATCTAATTCATCACAGGCTAAAGCAGGTTCTATGACATGATCTAAAACATATTGAATTGCCCGGTTTGACACAATAAATCCCCCTAATTTTGCTATATTATTTAATCATTTTTTTATTTACTCTCATCAGCTTATTTTTATCTTGCGCATCATCCACCACATGCATCTTCTTATGACAATTAGGACACAACGCGACTGTATTTTCAATCGTATCTGCCCCACCATTACATAACCATTCAATATGATGTGTCTCCAAATAAGGCTCATTTTGTTTGGTTTTAAAAGGTGCTTCTTGTTCACATAGTTCACAAACACCATTTGCTCGTCTTTTAGCATATTCAGTGACATATGGATTTCGTTCATAGGTTTGACTGATGGTACGTCTACTACTAGGTTTAAACGATTGTAATTGAGCTGCTTTTTGTGCTAACTCTTGATCAGATAACCTTTTAATTTTTTTCTCTTTTTTTTGATAATTACAATCAAGAACCTTCTTATCAATACTAATTGGTTGATCAGTAATACTTTTTACCGGAAAGATCCAAACATTTCTTAAAGCACCTTCATCATCTACTTGCTTTTGTTGATAAGGTGTCTCAACTAACCGAACTTGTCCTCGATAAATGTAATGAGTCTCTTCAAACACTTCAAATAAAAAAACAGACACTCCATTATGATTTGATTCGTTTAGTGTTTTATTTTGAGAAGCGTTAATGTCTTGATCTCCCACTTTGCCCATACCAGTGTAGTGCAACACATCTCCATACCACTTATCTTCGTATAGTCCCTTCGTATGATCTGAAACAATAACTAATGTATTGGTCTTTTTAGACCTTCTCATGCCCCCCATCATACCACATGCGAAAATAGTTCTTAATTCTTCATTAGTTATGACGTCACCTAACTTAAGATTCGGATTAAAACTCATGATAATTTCTCCCTTTATCTACATTATTTCATCTATACTAAACATAGTTTTTCTCTTTAATACTATCATAAATTCCTATAAAATAACATACGAGGTGAATATATGAAAAAAACATTAAAAGTTGTAGCTGCTATTATACAAAACAATAATCAAGAAGTGCTCTGTGCATTAAGATCCCATAATATGTCCATCCCTAACTGTTGGGAGTTTCCAGGTGGAAAAGTTGAAGCTAACGAATCTTTATTTACTGCTATTGAAAGAGAAATTGAAGAGGAGTTAGATTGTGTGATACATGCACAGTCTATCTTTCATGAGAACATACATGAATACGATGAAGTTATAATTCATCTAATTTGTCTTAAATGTAAATTAATTAATAAGAACCCACAAGCCAAAGAACATTCAAAACTGATTTGGTTAAATAAACAAAACTTAATGTCTCTAAAGTGGGCTCCTGCGGATCTTCCAGCGGTTAATAAACTAATAAATGAATAACTACATTCCTTCTTTTTAATCTCTATATCATTACTAAAATGTGTAATAACTATAAATAAATTTCTTCTGAGTGATATTCAGAACAAGATCTATTAACTAAACGCCAAGAGAAAAAACAAGCTCGTGGTGGTTTTGAAAAAAACATCATCTTAAAATCAACTACATAATAAAATAAACCACCCGTTATTGACGGGTGGTTTTACTATAGATCTATGAAATTTCATTATACAATTCACTACGTTCATGTCTATCCAAACTCTGTTCAGTTTTATATCAATCAAACAAAAATTATGACAATCTAAAATGATTAAATTTGAAATTAATCTTTAGGTTTTATCATCCCAAGTTAGGTGATTATAAGAAGTTAATTATTTAGCTCTTTATACATCTCTAAATACTTAAAAAACAAAGGCTCTAATTCTTCCTTACTGAGCATAGGAAATAAGACAATCGGATAACTCTTATTAAACTCAAATAATACACGACGTCCGACACGCTCATCTTTTCCTAAATCATCACGCCATGTAATTTTTTGTTTTAAGGTACTTGATAAGTCATGCTCATCAATAATATCCAAAATATTAATCATAAACTCTCCATTACGAAAAACTGCATACTTCAACATGTAATTGAACATGTCTAAATTTTCAGCAATTAAGCGAAAATAATGCTCATGTCTTGTTTGATCAGCAACATGATCAACGACATATTGAGCACCAAGAATACATTTATAAACATAATTTTCCCAGTCAAACTTCTTTAGTACAACGTTATTAAACTCTTTTACTCCCATTTTAACTTGAGGATAATTGTTTAAGATATATTCTCTTTTTGCTGTACATAAAAACGAGTGCCAAAATTGTTCATCAAAATGTATGTCACGATCAGTATGTAAATAATGATTAGCGATCACTGTAAATGCTTGGATGAATTGATTGGTGCGTTCAGTTTCATCCGCTATATTAAGATAAATTGGAAAGTCTGGAGCAGATTCTAAATTTATGATCTCGTCGCTTAAAAACTCTTCCATATTATTTGATAAAAAGGCATTATAGAAGGCTTCGTTATTTTTATAACCTTTATTTAATAAACTAATCTTCATTTTTATATAGCCCCCTTACTGCACTCGTAAACTTATTTAAAATTCTATCTGAGATTTTAGAAATAACTTCATCCATATTTTCAGGATTTAACTCTGTTACCATTTTGCTCTTCATTAAATTATACAGTTTGAAATCTAGCCCATCTTCTGGATATTCAATATCATCTAAATAAACTTGTTTATCTTCTCCATGTTCAATAATAAAATGATAAAGTGCTTTTTGAAGTCCCATATAGATATATGGATTATTTAAGACTCCACTTAGACTTGAATCATTGAATTGTAGTTCTTCATTCTTGTAGCTAATAATAATCGTTTCACTACCAAGATCAATGGCGATTTCAGATTTTAAATCAGGATTTAATTTCTTTTCAAACAGATCGAACGGTTTGTTTGTACTTCCATCAAAAAGGACACAATTTGAAAATCCAAGCACTGAGTGTTTAGGTACGGTAATATCTTGTTTTATAGCATCATAAAATTTTGCTAAATCCTCATTTGTTGCAAAGTTCACATCGCTTACTGCCTGAATGAGTAATTGAAGTGTTGTTCGTTTACTTAATGAGAGACGTGTTTTTGGAATGGTAATTTGATCTTCTTTTAACTTTACGTCATAAAATTTATTATCTTTGGATTGAATGACAAGAATAAGTTTTGCTTGTTGGGTTTGAATTAGATTTTTAAGAAATTCTGATTCAACTTCCGATGTAACATTAAGTTGATAATAATCCGTATTCTCTTGTAAATCGATATCTAAAATGAATCGACAGTGTTCGTATGAATCTGAGGTGTTGGTTAAGAGAGGATATGGGAAATTAGCTTCTTTTTTATAAATCATTTCTACACCTCCACATAGTAAACGAATTTTAGATTTTTATTAAAACTGTTACCACTCGATTGTAGTTTCAACTGAGCGACCCCTTTAGTTAAGACGACATCTTTAATGATATTATTTTGAATTTTTAATGGTTGACTGGTTGCTAAATCAATAATTTTTGTATAAGCATCGTTTAATTTTAATTCATTAGGATACTCTTTCCCCATCCCATCAACAACAGCCAGTGAAACATCGCAAGTATTCACATGTTTAATCTCAGGACTTTTTGAAAAATCAAAGCGCAAAATTTCACTATCTCCGATAATAGCACGTTGCACGCGATCAGGTTGTGCTTGATATTTAATTTTACCTTCAGCCTCATCTTTAGCGCGAGGTTTACGTTTTAACGGTGGTTTCTTATCTTGTTCTCCTGATTCCTTAGTTTTTGGTCTCTTCTTCGGTACATCTGTCGGAATCTTCACAACAGTTTTTTCTCGACTACCTTTTTTTAACTTCACAGATGAAACAGCTTTAGATAAATCTTGCTTAAACTGTGTTTCAACCACGTATAAAATATCACTCGTATCCATCTTTCCATCTGTTGGATTATTTTGTTTAATTGCCTCTTCAATCACCTGACTAATTTGTCTATTAATATTATTAATAAAACGTTTAGCATTTTTTTGAAGTTCTTGATTTTTAATATGATCAAACGATAATTGTGTATGTGATTCATTTTCAAGCGACTTCAAATAAGCATCCTCTTTTGATGACACTGGAATTAACACGCCGTTAAAAGGTTTATTAATATGACCACTAATTTTCTTATCTTCAATTTTCATCCCAATGGTACGGATAATTCCTATACGTCCTTTTGGAATAGATAAATCATATTTAAAGTACAAATTAAATTCGTAAGCCTCTTTTTTATCTTTAATTATAATTCGTTGTGGTTCTTGTTCGATATATGTTTGATAATAAAATGGAGTAAAGTTTAAGTCTTTAGGTTCTACATCACTTGGATAGTAAGTTGGATTTGTCATATATTGACCAATAGTTTGAGCATTCAAACAATGATCATTAATATCAACTTGTAACTTGCCTTCTAAAATAGATAAGAAGAAACTATCACAAACAGCTTTTATAATTTCTACCTCGTTACTAAACTCATTTCGTAAAAAAGGTACAATAATCTTTAAACCACGTGTCTGCTTTTGAAACACCTCATGAAATTTATTTTCAAATGGATAAAACTTACCATTTTGTATTTTTGTAAAATAGCCTGTGGCACGATAACATTTTTCATTTAACTCATGTTCTATTAATTGAATCGTTCCCCCTAGATGTTGATGTCCAAATTCATCACAGTTAGCAAAATACATGAGATATAAATCTGATGCTGCGTTGGATGCAATTTTTCCTATTCCATGAGAACCTCCGCGTGCTTGTTCTGCCGATTCATCCGCTTCTATCGTATGTACCCCTTTGTTATAAGCATAAATACTCCACGTGTCTTCATTAGAATTGGTTTGTCCATTCAGTGCACCACGTAAACCTTTTGTATTACTATCTTCAAAAGAAATATAATGAATGGTTTCATCATGCATTTTATTTTGCATATGAGCAATGGTTTCTTTTGTATATCCATTACGCCCCTGTAAGCTTAAAATACGTTCTTTAACTTCATTCAACCCCGGAATATGTTCTTGATCAATCATACCTGTTTTAATGGTTACAACAACAGGATGGTCATTTCCTTTTAACTTTCCATCCAGCGAATTTTGTATATTCTCACGAATTAGACCAGATATCCCATTCTTATAAAATCGCTCTAAAACAGGATGAAAAGTTGATTCTTCAATACGATCAACTGGTGTGAACTGCCAGTATTGTGTCATTTTTATCTCCCCCTACCCAATTTAATGTCGTTTTGTAAACAATGCTGTTATTTATTGTCATAATATTATTTTCACATAGTTTACGTTTTAGATCAACTAAGAATAATGAATTTTTCAGTTGATATAACTGGGGTACTTATTCTAACCTTTAAAATCTTTAATCAGACAGATACACCATCTCTTCTTGCGCCATTAAAATAGGGTGTTACTGTATCAGTAACACCCTATAAGATAGTAATTATGATCATCCCTTGCTCTAGCTAATCGCTATTTAGATATCTTTTTCAAAATAATATTTAGCCAACTGACGTTTTCTCTCCCTGGAATAACATCTGTCGTGACTTCTGTTTCTATAATGGTTAGCGTAGGGATATCTTTTAATAAAGTCTTGAAAGATTCTTCTGTAAAATCGTTAAAGAAACGTTCTTCTCGATAGCCTTCAAATTCACCGTATTTAAATGAAGCGTAAAAATAGCCTTCATTCTTTAACGCTTTTTCGATTTTCTTTAACGTTTGTTTGAGTTCAATGGTTGGTAAGTGAAGTAAAGAAGCACACGCCCAAACAGCATCATAAGTGTTTATCTCATCAAGCTCATGGAATAATTGACATTTTACAGGTTGACCAATCGTTTCACTCGCAAGCTGACAGAGTTGTTGTGATCCATCCATCGCAGTCACTTTATACCCTTGTTCAAGAAAGGCTTTGCTATCTCTTCCCGATCCACAACCTAAATCTAAAATATAGGCATGAGTTTTCAAATACTTTAATAAAAACTCACGTTTAGATTGAAATTCGATAGTTAAAGTTGTCTCATTGTATGCTTTTGCAAATTGATTATAATATGCTAATGTTTTTGTCATGATAAAGCTCCTAACTTTCAGTTTTTTTATAAATCTAATAAATTTATTCAATCATCGTCTAAAGATCGTTAAGCGTTGATGGAAAAACGGGCTGTCTCATCATAAGACAGCCCGTTTGGATTTAAAACAGTAATGCTTCTTGAACCCCATCTTCGACGTAAATACGCGTGGGAATCACTAAGTGAGGTTCTACACTTCCTTTAATCTGATGACTTTTCATATATTCACAGCCTTTTTTAAAACTCGATGGGACTAAACTGAGGGAATAAATATTTTCAAATCGACTGTAAATCGAATCTCCCCCTAGTCCAGAGAAACAAATCAATTGAGTATTATTCTTTTTAGCTAATTCAATTAATGGTTTTAATAAGTGGGCAGCATTCGTTTGTGCAAATGGATTGTCCATCACTAACACTTTTCCTTCTTCAAAACTTGAAAAAAGGTCGGTTTCATCTTTTCGCATAAATGAAAGTAGACTCGTTAAAACAACAAAGGCAGATAAGAACCCTTCTCCACCTGAATTTTTGGCGACTTGTTCCCAGGTGATTTGATATTCACGTTGCTCCTCAATTTTGTATAATTTTATTTCAACATTTGCCGTTCCAACAATTTGATCATACAGTTGCTTCGTTGTCACTTGATGGCCAATAAACTCTTCAATTGTTTCATTATTCTGTAATAATTGTAAACAATGAGTCGTTAATGTTTGAACAAAATCATTCATCCGAACTTGATAAATGCCCTGATGATCCTCCCATTTAGGAGGTGTAATTCGAAGCATTTTAATATTTTTCCCACGAATCGGAATACTTGAGTTTTGATCAATAAGCCCTAATTGCTTATGAATTTCAAAAACATAATCTAATAATAACTCAATCACATGATCTTTTTCTTTTTCACTCATTTCAATATCAACATCTAGCTTCTTGATTAAACTAGCAAAGACTTGTTCCATCGTTTCATATTGTTCAATAAATGAAGCAGGTTGATGTTTACAATGACTAAATCGTTGAAAAGGTCTTGCAAAAAATTCATCTTCAAATAAGGCTAAACGCCCCACTTGATTGAATTCATCACTAATTTGATGCTTCATCTCATTAACGATATGTTGCTGATGTTTATAATCACGAAGTAGTTTACCTCGTTTCGTTTGCCAATCTTTTTCCGTATACTCACGATAACTTGAATCAATAATTATATCATCTGTAGCATCTTCTTTTTTATATTCAACTAAATTGGATAACTCACGTGCATAAAGATCTAATGTGCGAACGAATTGCTCTTTTTGCTCATTAACTTGACGTAATTGCTCTTTCGTTTGCGCGATTAATTTTTCAAAATCACAGTTGATAACAAGTGATTTTTCTAAAATTTCTGTCTCATTTAACTCACGTTTTAAACGTTGGTAAGCATTTTTTTCTTCAGTTTCAAGAGTTGCAAACTGAATCTCTAACGCATGAAGCTGCTTTGTAGCATCCTCTAATTGTTGATCGAATCGTTTGAGTTCCATTAAAATTTGTTCATAAACAAACTTATCATATTTCGTTCCTTGATAATCGGCATCCACTAGTTGATATCGCTCCGTGAGTTGTTGAAGTTGATCTTCTTCTGAAATAAATCGTTTTTTCGCTGCTAATAGATCTTCTTCACTTCGACGAATATCACCATTTAATTGATCTTCAATCGCCTGATACTCAGCTAATAAATCTTCGACATCTTTTTGAAGAACGATTCCTTCACTATATCGTTCAAATTTTTGAAAACTCACTTTTAACGTTTCTAAGTAGTTTTGTTTTTCACGCTCACTGGCCTTTAAGGTATTTAATATTTCATATAATTCATCTTGCTGTTGTGATAGCGCTGCTAGCTCGACTTGTTTAATCTCTAGCTGCTCCTCACTCATCCCTAAATCGTGTCGCGTACGAACATATTGATCATATTGAGTCGAAAACGTTTCGAAGGCGTCTAATTTTTCTTTCGTTGTACGCATCAACATTTGAGTCTCTTGAATTTGCTTAATGGTCGCGTCGATGTCTAATCGTAATTGTTCTTTTGTTTGTTGCAATTGAATTAAACGTTGTTGCCACTTGACTTGATCATCTAAAGATAACTGCAATTGCTCTTTAGCAGCCTCATAGGTGCTCGCTGATAATTTTTGATACTTTAAACGATTTATTTGTTCTTCATAACGTTTGAAATGAAGGGTTTGTGTATCATGATGAGCTTGAATCTCTTCAATTTCTTTATCTTTTAACAATAACAGTTGCGCGAGGCGTGATTCATCTAATAATTCTTCATTAAACCAAACATAAAAATCAAGGGTTTCTAAATGATAATGGCCAAGTTTATAATCATGAGTTGGCACTTCATCTAGTTGCTCTCGAATCATAATTGGAATTGGAAATGACGTGCTCATTTGTAAATGGATTTGCTTAAAGCGAATCATCTCCGCTTGACTTAAAATTAAACTATAAGGTAAAAATGGATGATTTGTAATTAATTGATGATTTTGTTCAATCGAACGTTTATTATGTTTTAACCAATCGATTCCTAATACGTATTGGATTCCCTCTTCATCTAAACGTTGCTTAAATGCTTGAGGTAATGGGGTAATATCTCCTGATTGCAATTGTTGCTTTTCTTGATTCAGGCTATCTAATTGTCGTTCAAGCTGACGTAAGCGTTGTTCAACTACCTGACGCTTTTGGATAAAGGCTTGAATCATTCCTTCAGTGTCTAATAGATGTTCTTTCGGCCAGGCAATATAAGCAGACAGTGTCTCTCGCTCTTTTAACTCGGCTTCTAATTGATCTAACGCCTGACGCTGATGATCAATGGTCATTTTTAATGAACCTAATGTTTCTTTTACGTCTTCTAAGTCACGATGTGTTTTATGCTGCTCTTCTTTTAATTGGTGTTCACGTTCTAACCCTTGCTTGTTTTGTTTTTTTAGTTGTTCGATCGTTTCAGATAAAGTCGAGAGTTTATGTTCTAAAAATCCCGCTGCATAATATCCTTCTAAATTTCGTTGCAGTGATTCATTATATTTTTGACTCATCCATTGTTCTTGTGTATCAAATTGAGTTATCGTTGCTTCAAGACGCCCGATTTGAGCAAATAATTGCTGACAATCCTCTTGCTTAACTTCTAATTGAGTCTTAATTTGTTTTTGTTCATTTAATGTATCTTTTAATTGCCAATGAAGTCGATTTAAAGCTTCCTCTTCTCGCTCAATTTGTTGTTCATAAATTAAACTTAAACTGTAACCTAAATCATTTAATCGTGGCAATAATTCTTCTTGACTTTTTTTAGCAACCTCTAATCTTGATTCACAGCGTTGAACCTCTTCAGATGCTTGCTTATAATACTCATAACGCTGAGCTGCTTCATAAATATGTTGTTGTTTTTTTGTTTTTTCTTGTCGTTCTTGAAGTTGATACTTAACATGTTCAACTCGCTTCTTTTCTTGTTGGACTTCCTCTTGTTGATCCATTAACTCATAAATAATTAACGATTGTTGCTCGTGAGCTAGGCGATGTTGTTTTTGTAACAACCTCTCTAACTCTTCTTCTTTTTCTTCATAATGATTGATCGTTTCTCGTTGTAACTGCTCTAAAATAGCGGCTAACTGTGCGAGTTCTTCCTCATAGTTAGACACTTTAGCTTCACTCTCAAGCAACTCACGCTCACTGGCTAAAATCGGTTGCATAATATCTTGAAACTTTAAAATTCCTTCTTTTCGCTTAAAATTCCCTTCATTTTCTTTATATTGCAACACATATTTTTTAATCAACGCTTCAAATCCTTTAATGCGATTTTGTTGGTGATTCAATTTATTTTCAATTGCTTCTAAAAACCACTTTTCAGTTAATCCTTTTTCATCTTTTGCCTCTTTAAACAACTCCGATAAGCCTGATTCCTTTAAATTAACCTTTTTAATAATCGATTCCCATTCTTTAGAGTAAATTTGAAATTCTTCTAGTTTAGAAAAGTAGGCGCGAGCACGTGCCGGCTGATTCATATCATAGTAATCAAACTTTAATTGTTTATTTTGCTTGCATTGCTCAAACAATTGTCGACAAACATGAAATCCTTTTAATGTTTTCTTTTGATCTTCTTGAATCAGTAGCGGCAAATGTTTAATATCAAAATCATTTTCAAATTCATATTCGTGAATAAAGTTAATCATTTCAAGTTCTGGGCGCTGTTCATCATCTTCTTTTGTTTCTTGATTTTTACGAACCATCATTCCTGTTAACACGTAACCGGCTTCTTGATCTAAGCTCCACTCAACCAAAATAAACGTGGGTTGGTTCGTGTTAAAATAACTGGCAAATGGTCGATCTAGTGTATCACGATAACGTTTATGGACAAAAGGCGCGGTTAACATTTGAATTAAAACCGATTTTCCACCTCCATTTCGTAACGAGAATAACGTATTTTCATTGACTAATTCAAAGCACTCATCATCAATACGAATGGCATCTTGGTTATAACTTAAATTAACGATTCGAATTCGATTCATTCGACTCATATTCTGCCTCCTTTAAAACAGTTAACACGCGTTTAAAATGATTTTGATTTAACAGATTAAAATCCATTAAATGATCTAACTTTTTAGTCGTTGTAATCATTTCATCTGCTTCAATGTATTCAATTAACTGTTGCTGTTGTAAAAACTTAAAAATGCCGTGTAAAAAACCTTCTTTCGTTGTTTTTTGTTTAGAACCTTTCTCATCACTACGTAAGGCTTCAAAGGCTTCTAACATATTACTATAAGCAATTCCGACTTGTTGTTGAACCTCTTCTTCATAATAACTTGCGCCTTCTTTTAGTCGACTCGCGATGATATTTTGTAGCTCACCAACACGGATGAAATCGCGGCTTTTCGAACTTACACCTTGTCCATCATAAAACTCAACTAGCAGCGTTAAAATAACAAACTGCGATAAATAATAATCTTTATCTGTCCCTGACGACTTACATAAGATCTTTTTTAACTCACGCTTTGAAAAACCAAGCCACTCGTTTGTTTCTTTTGGAATCAAATAAATACTACTTCCATAACGTTCAATGCTGCAGTTCGCAATCTCTCCTTGACTTTTGACTAAATTCATCACATTTTCACTTGACGTATACGCATAATAAAGTGCCTTATCCGTCTGCTCACTTAGTTCTGTTTCTGATAATAAATGATAAAAAATTTGTTGACTCAATTTGATTTCTTCTAGTTGATAACTCAATTACGACACCTCTAATCTAATATTTGAACATCGAATCGTTTTTTTACGTCCTGTCTCATCACTAACTTGTTCAAACGAAACCGTTTCACCATCTTCCGTTCGCATCACTGATAGTTGATTCACTGATTTTAACGGGAAGTGTTCCTCTAGTACATCAAGTAGGCACGTACTTAATTGAAAATCATAACTCGTTTCACTGAGTGTTTCTAATCGTTCTTGCTTTAATTGATAAATATCTAGTGTTTTAGCTTGTAAAAGTTCAATCATCATTTCTTTAAAAATTTCAACGCTCGGAATTAATACCTGACGCTTTTGTTCATCTAACTGCACCTTAATTTCGCTCAGTTCGATCACTTGATGCTCAAGCACAAACGATAATAACAGCGTTAAACTATCCATATAGTGTGCTAATCGTTTTTTCTTTTGTTCTTGAATAAAAGACTCCATTGATTCTTCTTCAATCGTTGTAAAAAATTCTTCTTCTTTTTTCTTTTTTGAAATGGGACGCTGAAGTTCAATACATTTACTTAAGTTATACGTCTTATCTAATGATTTTAAAAATACGGGACGTAAGAAATGCTCGAGATGTTCAAGCGCTAGGGGTTGCTTTAACACTTCATCATAAAAGTTAGTTCGAAAATTAAACCGTTGAATATAACTCATTTGTGTTAATCCCTCTAATTCCTTTGTATAAAGATTTTTTAAATCAAAATGTGAATTTAAAATGCGCTGATGCTCATCGAGTGCCTGATTTAAATAGCTTTCAATCGTTTTTAAATGCCCTAAGTTTTGACGTTCATCATCTGCTAATTTTTGAATGGTAATATCTTTTTCTTCTAACTCCTGCATCCTGCGTTTAATATTTTCTCGATAGCCTAAAAACTTTTCTTTTGTTTCTTCGATAATGGTTAAATTTTGTTCGACCACCTCTTTATAATCATCAACAGAATAAAGTAAGGCATTTTGTCTAATTTTACGCATCGCTCCTTCAATTTTTTGAAATTGAATGCGAAGTAAGTTAAAAATTGTTTTAACATCATCCACGGCTTTATCATACGTTGATTTTTCTAAATGAAGTTTAAAAATCATTTCTTGAATCGTTAACTGTAAATGGCTATCAACTTCTAACGTCGATAACATCAGTTCATACCCTTCATCGGTTAAATAATAAGACGTTCGTTTTAACTCTTGATCGATATACACAACTTTATTTCCAACAAAGCTAATATAAATTGATTCATAGTGATTGTCTTCATAATTAAAACCATCAAAATACATCGGACGTCCTTCATTACATAACGCCACGTCAACGATAAAAATAGCAAGCTCCTTTGCTTGTTCATAAGAAAGTGGCTTTTGATAAGCTTGCATATTTAATTGATCAATGAAGTTTGCAATATCATCCATCGTACAAACGTCTTCTTTTAATGAACACTCCATAATATAAAGTAACACCGAAAACATGAGGTTCACTTGTTCATGAGCCTCATCAAATCCATAGTTTTTCCAAGTCGTTTTAGCTAAACTATTTTTAAAAAGCGTCGCATAAGCACCCACTTTTTTCATTCGTGTTTGAAACTGTCTTAAAAAATCAAACTGCATGTTTATCCTCCTAAATATCCTGCATCGTTAAAATTTCTTGTGGAATATAACGATCGGACTCTAAGATTTCTTTCATTACGGTACTATCTTCAAAATAATCAAAAAACATCTCACTAATTTGTCGGTTTTGCTTTTCTTTTGTTTTAGGCAGTTGAAGTGAACGAGCTTTTTTGAGCATGGCCTCATAACCTAATACAAATGGTTCACAGTAAAAGTGATCACGTAATTTTTCAAAAATTAAGATTCCCTCATAATCTAAGTCACCAAAATAATAAAATTGATTCGCTTTATCTAATAAATAAGGTTCAACACTTGCTTCAAAATGTTGAAACCCTTTAATTCCCCGTTTACCACCTGCATAAATGAGCGTTTTAATCGAACACCCAAGAATCAGTGGATGCCTCTCAATTAAAAATTTACGTAGACTATAAAAAGTATCTTTGTTTTCAATAATTAAAATATTTTGAGGCGTCTCTTTAGAAACACTGTAATACGCTAACGGTTCAGCTGTTTCATAAATATTTAAATCATCAACGGTCAATCCGACATTTTTTAACAATCGTTGCCCTTCCTGAGCTAAAAATTTTTCTTGTTGCCAAATTTGAAAACTACGTTCATTTAATGAGGTCGAAAATTGTAAACAATCACGATGATCAGAAAAAAAAGCGCTGAGTTTTAAAATTGCCTCACGATCAAGTGCATATTGTCTTAGATGATTCAAATAATAATCATTTTTTAAAGCTGGAGAAAGTGAAAACAACAATTCTTGACGAAGCTTATCTTCGTTTTTAATCTTTGTCACAATGTGGTATTTTTTATAAAGAGCCGGCTTTTTTCCATTACTTCCACTCGCTTTGACGGGTTCAAGATCCCCTTGTTGTAGCGCTCGTTGAATAAATTGATAAAGTTCTTGATAGTTAAATAACTCATAATGCTTCTCAATAGCCGCTAACTCGATTCGCTTTCGCGGATAATCTTTCAAAAACTGCACGTTATTCACCTCTTTTAATTGACACTTATTAACGTAATTATACACAAAAGTAAGAAAAGATTCTATTTTGTTTAAAATTTTTCTGATTATTCCTCTTACAGTCAATAAAAAAAGAGACTTCTTACGAAGTCACCGAAAAAACTTATTCTATTATAATAAGTGACAATCATTTAGGATAAGCCCATCAACTATCTTATAACATAAGATGTTTGAGTTATGACCTGTCTTATTCATCCCTTTTAGGTGATTTTAGTTTTTTCATTTATTCATTGGTTTTTCAAAAACTAAATCGTATTTTTTGATATAGCCATTACTATTCATTTGAGTTGGAATAGCGGTTACCAATTGCCATCCTTTTTGGCTATACTCATCAATGAGTTCTCGATGATTGGCAGTATTAAAAAATGTTTCAGCTTGAGCTTCTACATAAATATAGCGATACATCGCGCTTCCCCCTTTTTTTCCATGATATAACCATTATATCATGTGATCTCATGAAGAAAAGAATGTGTTTCTATGATTTAACCAATCATGATGAACTTCTGCTTCTTTCTTTTAAGTCGTGCACCTTATCTTTTTAACAAAGGAACTTTCTAAAATTCCACACTTTCTTATAGTCGTGAAGTTTTTCTCATGTTAAAATGGTAAAGATATGTGAATAAAGGATGTGGAAGTAATGAAACAAGTGTCTGCTAAATATTTAAATTTAAACTTATTATCAGCTATGGCAAACGCTGGTGATGGTTATGTGATATTAATAACAAATTTTGGACATGTGATGGGACGATTATTTTTTGCTGGTGACGTATTAGATGAAACAACATGTGGAATGATTTCAGCAGCTAAAGATGAAATTATTAAAAATATGTCGTTAGAAGATGAAGTTGAACTAATCGGTGATGGTAGCATGATCTGTGTCAAAGATGCGATTGTGACTTATGCTAATGGACACCGTTTAACATTTGAAGAAATGACATTACACTGTGATCAAATTGTTGGATTTTCACCGATTGATCGTGAATCTTATGAATCACAACTTGTTCAAGAATAAAAAATTAAATGATTAAAGAGACTCATCAAATTTAACCATGAAACAAAAAAACTGTACGAGACATTCGTACAGTTTTTTTGTTATCCTAAGGCCACGTCCATGATCATCATGACCATAAACCCAATGATTACACCAATTGCAGCTAAGTTTTTATTATCTCGTGCACTTTCAGGAATTAATTCAGAAGCAACGACTGAAATCATAGCTCCTGCAGCAAAAGATAGTAAAAAGGGTAACAATCCGCGAACACTAATCGCAGCGAAAGCTCCAATCACACCGGCAATAGGTTCAACTAAACCTGATGCTTGTCCAGAAAGAAATGATCTCATTCGGCTGTAACCTTCTCGGCGAAGTGGTAGTGAAACCGCAGCACCTTCAGGGAAGTTTTGAAGCCCAATCCCAATCGCAAGTAAAATCGCTGAAACTAAAGAAGCACCTTCTATACCAGCAACGACTCCACCAAAAGCAACCCCAACAGCTAATCCCTCTGGGATATTGTGAATGGTAACTGCTGAGACAAGCAATAAACTTCGTTTTAACGAGTTTTTACACTCTTTATCTCGCCATTGATTGAAGTAAAATCTATCCATTAACCTTTCGGATAAGACGACAAATAAACCACCTATTAAGAAACCAATCGCCGGACTAAGCCAGACAATTTCAGAACCTAGTTGTTCAGAAAGTTCAAGTGCTGGATTTAATAATGACCAAAAACTTGCGGCAATCATCACCCCTGCACCAAAACCAAGCATTCCATCTAGTAATCGTTTGTTTATGTTTTTGAAGAAGAGAACTGTAGCAGCTCCAAGAGCTGTAACTCCCCAAGTAAAAATCGTCGCACATAAGGCTTGAATGACTGGGGAAAGACTAGCAAACCATTCCATGTTGATTATCCCTCCTGTTTCGTAGTCCTCTAACTACAATTTATTCTAGTCTTGAAAATTTGTGATAAGAACTAACAGGAATTAATTAATTTTGATAAATGGTCTGACCAAGATCTTTTCATCAAAAAAAGTTAAGCCACTAGTCGTGCTTAACTTTTTTTACAATCATTAAAAATCGATGCTTTGTTAAATCAATATATCCTTGTTGATCAATAATTCCCTTCATGACTTGAAGGCGATCAAAATATTTTTCCACTGAGAAGTCACGGATGGGTGAACGCTTCGATTTTAAGTAATAAACAATAGCCCCAAGGTCATAAAAACGTGTTCGAGAAATATCTTCTTTCTCTTCAACAATGGTTAATCCAGCGTCTCTTAGGGAATTAATTGTCGAACGGAAATTTTTATTTAAAGACTCTGACGTCTCTACATTTAACCATAAATTTAACTCACAATCATTCAGTCCCCCGACTTGTTCTGTGATAAAATAGCCATTTTCATGAAGTAAACGCTCAATTTCACTCGCGTCAAATGATTCATGTTTGTTGATGATTAAATCAAATGCCTCATCTTCAAACGGTAACAAATCATTCGTTAAAACAGGAATGACTTCAACTCCAAGTGACTTTAATGCATCTCCAACTGTTGCATCCGCTTCATCACTCATCGTGACTCTTGTTTGTTTTTGACAAGATGAAACAGAGACTAACATCTCTTTATCTTTCGTTCCCATCTGTAATAGACGACCACACTCATTTAAATAAGGTTTTAAAACATTTGAAAATTTCCATTGTAGTGGGAATTTCATCATTCGCTCGCTATCCTTCAAATAACTTAAATTCCATCCCGAAATTGATTGTTGTTCTTCTTTAATTAGTTCTTCAAAAAGCCTTTGATTCATACTCCCTACCCCTTTACCACGTTGTTTTTTATGTTAGTTTTTCCCCAACTAACACTCGTCATTAGAAGTCTAATTGATTAAAAAGAAAAGCATTTTTTAACTGATGAACTATATGATTCTCATTAAGAAGTGAATGAGTCCACTGCTTATCAAGTATTTAATTATGAAAACAAGTTAAGCAAGATTGTTCAAACTTCCCCTCTAAAACGAGAAGATGTTTTGTAGACGATTAATCATTTCACCGTCTACAACGATTCGCATTTATCTCATTTCAACTTACTTAGAGATAACATCTTCGTTTGAAATCAGATACTGATTTACATAAAATGTATTCATCCTTTTCTTTTTTTAAACAACTTTATTATACAATATGTACACAAAAAATACACTAATTTCCAAACGGAATTCATTTTTTCTTAATTTTCAGAAATTTTATGAATGAGATAGTTACTTGTTTCCCAATGATTTGATGAATAAACTAATGTAAATTCATCATGCAAATCAGAGGCTTCAAACAAAACATAACCACTCACTTCTTCATTTGGATGAAGGGCTCCGTTTTTAAGTTCATGTTCATTATCCACTAAAAACAAGCTCGGTAAGAGCAAGCGTCCTTGATCATTCATTAATTTAAAATCATACGTCGTATACTCTTTAATGTCGGCTGATGTATTACTTAGCTTGACTTCGACTAAGATAAATTGTTGATGTGAACTAGCCTGACTATATTGAGTCTTTATTGTAAACTCGGTATTTAAAATCTCGAGGTTCATTCCATTTTCTTGTGTTAAGTTTTGTTCATGTTCCTCAAGCGTTACCTCAGACTGAAGTGGAAGAGGTTGCGGTGTTGTCTCCATTAAGTTGATCTCATAACGTTGCTTCGTAAATAGGCCCGGTTCATTATAAAACAATGTTAGCTCACTGGCTCCTTTTGGCACTTCAAATAAAAGGGTTCCACTTACTAGTCCCCCACCTGCCAGTTCTGTAATTGTTAGCGTATTTGCTTCAGTTACACCAATCATCGGCTTAGTATTTGATGGACTTAGGCTACATCCTAGCTCAAAGTGAAACGGATAATAGGTTATCAATTGATTCGTTCGATTTTTAATGCTTAAAGAAACTTCAATGTACTCATAGCCGACTTTTTCTTTTTGAGGCATGCGACTCACATTATGAACTTGAATCATCGCTTGTTTTGTTTTTAAGACCTCTCCGACTTTACTAATGACAAGCTCCTCGGTCTCTTCATCCTCACTTCCCATTTCATAATGTAACGGTAAGTAAGTCACCGTTAAGTAAGCTTCATCGATCGGTTGCAAATAAATGAGTGAAAGTTCTTCACTTTGTTTGGGATTGATGATTATTCTCGGTGACGATTCATCAACTAACTGAGGCGATAACATCTCAGATGTTTCCGTTTGAAGTTGTAGTTCATTCATATCTAACGTGTAAGGGTCTTCTAACTGATTCGTGATCTGATAGGTGACCTGAACGAATTGATAGCCCTCTGGTGCTTGATAAACGTCATTTCCTTTAGTTGTTTGTTCATCAATTACTTCAATTGATAAATGCTGCGTGTAGCCAGTATCTGCGACTTTATATACTTTCGTTTCCTCCTCATCTTCAAGTGATGAAAAGAGAAAGACTTGTTTTGACTCCGCTGTTTCATTTTCTAAGTAGGCCTTAGGTTCGGACATATCGAGCTGATTTACTAAGATAAAAAGAACAATGAGACCACTAAAAGCGGTTAAGGTACGTCTTCTTACGATGGAAGATGGAAGTCCCCATTTAATCACACTGCCTGGGCTAAAGATTCCAGTCATAAAACATAAGAAGACGCAAAGTCGTAAGATTAATTGTGCGTCTAGCATAGATATCCTCCATTTCGCCTCATAAATATGCTTTATTATATCGTAAGATAATCCCCCGCTTATGATCCGTATGTTTTTTCGCTAAAAAATATTTTCTCTTAAATGTCAATTGAGTCATAAAAGCTGTCTTAACTTATCAAATTCTCATTCGCCTTGTCTAACGATAACAAAAAATAGAACGTATCGCTTCTTTTGCTAATCTTAGGACTTAATGAAGGTTAATTTAATCACCTCCTTTAAAAATCATCACCTAATTCCATATATTTTTCTCAAAATAAGACTGAATTTTAGAAAAAATACGAGTTAAAAAACGCTTTCTTACGCTATATTCGAGCAAAATGTATTTTATTATGGTTTACATTAAATAAATCTTATGTTAAATTAGATAACGTTCGTCTAAAGTATAACACTGGAGGTAAATATGAAATTACAGCAACTGTTATTCGCAGCGTTTGCAAGTAGTGTTTTAATTATTGGTTGTCATGAATCATTGAAGTTTACAGCTGTGGCAGATGTTCATTCAAGCATTGACATGCAAAACCAATTAAACGATCAAACACCGACTGAATTATTTATGCTAGATGAGCTAATTGAAAAAAACAACACGTTTGAATCTCTTAAACAATTATTAACAAAACTAACGGCTTATTTTTCATTGGATCAAATGAAGCAAAAACTAGCTCTCATGACAAATCCGACACGATTAAGTCATAAAATCATGTTTATAAATAAACTTTTCGAACTAGATGACTTATATCCAAGTTCATTTAAAGGACTTGAAACATTTGTGAAAGAAGAAGAACTCATTATTCACGGTGAACTAAGACCCATCAATATATAAAAGGTTAACTCCATCATAGAGTTAACCTTTTTTTATGCCCCTTTAATTAATTTAGCAAACGCATGTTTTTCTTGATGATTTTGAAATAGTTTAAACCAAGCACAAATTTCTAATGTGAAATCTAAAAAAGCAATCGGTTGTGCCGTAATAATATGACGATCTCTCACTAATCGTTTTTCAATATAATTATCTCTTGGAAATGGATCTTGAATTCCGTAAACATACTGATACTTCGTCGACCACTCTGTTAGCGTCGTTGTATACGTTGCTTCATCTAAAACACCTGATTTAGCTAACATAATCGTTCCAGCACTTCCAATCGCAGCTAATAGCTTTCGTTCTTGATTAAAACGTTGAATCAATTTCATTAATGATGGTTTAATGTCGACTGATCGCCCTCCGCAAAGAATTAAACCATCTGCTTGTAAATCGACCACTTCAGAAATCGTGCAATCTG
>artificially_reared_2__coassemble_357_pt1 | contig 25092 bp, 25 predicted proteins | sample artificially_reared_2__metabat2_low_PE_015 | metagenome-assembled genome bin artificially_reared_2 | reverse complement strand
TAAACTAGAACCTATAAGCTAGACACTTAAAAAAAGTGTGAGCTTAGGGTTCTTTTTAATTTATAATAAAAGAAAGATAACTTTAGAGAAAAATGGTGAAGAAAATGAGTCAAAAGAAGTTTACTGAAAAAGAGAGACAATGTTTAAATCAAAATCCTTATGTGAAGAAGGTATCAGAAAAATCGATTACCTATAGCGAGACATTTAAGCGATTAATAATCGCTCAATTAGAAGAAGGAAAAACGCCACGAATGGTCTTTGAAGCAGCAGGCTTTGATATCGACATGGTAGGAATGAAGCGTATTGAATCTGCTGCTTTACGTTGGAAAAGAGCATATAAAAAATCCGGATTAGCTGGTTTAAAAGATACACGAAAAACCAATTCAGGCAGACGATTAAAGCGAGAACTAACTGCTGAAGAACGAGCAGCTAAACTAGAGGCTAAAATTAAATTGTTGGAAGCTGAGAATGCTCTGTTAAAAAAGGTGTATTTGATGGAGAGGGGGTTACTCCAGTAGTCAAAGAGCTGATTCCATCACAGAAATATGAATTAATTAAACAAGTCATTGACCACTTTAACTTTAAAGGTGTCATCGGCTATTTTTGTGATACCTTTAAAGTGTCTCGATCAGGTTACTATCGCTACTTTAGTGAAGAAGCCAAACAAAATAGAATCGCACGTGAAGCCGCTGATTTAGGGGTTAAAAAGCTCGTTTTAAATATTTTTAATCGTCGTGGATATAAGAAAGGGTCTCGCCAAATTAAAATGACATTAGAAAACGAAAAAGGGATCCGTTATAGTGTTAAACGTATTCAACGGATCATGAGAAAGTATGGCATCATCTGTCCACATCGTCGTCCTAACCCCTATCGAAAGATTTTAAAAGCAACCGAAGAACATCGAGTCGTTCCTAATCGTCTAAATCGAGAATTTAAACAAGAAACACCAGGTAAAGTCTTATTAACAGATATCACTTATTTATATTATGGAAGTGGACAACTTGCTTATCTATCAACGATTTTAGATGCCTCAACCAATGAAATTTTATCGTATCATGTTTCTGATTGTCTACGAATGCCATTGGTCACAGAAACCATTGAAAAACTATTTAGAAATAAACGAATTCCACTTCATCCAGATGCTTTTATTCACTCCGATCAAGGAGCACATTATACGAGTCCAACGTTCCAAAACTTATTGAGGAAAAAAGGATTAGGACAATCCATGTCCAGAAAGGGAAATTGTTGGGATAATGCCCCCCAAGAATCATTCTTTGGGCATTTTAAAGATGAAGCCTTACTTAAAGAATGCCAGAACTTAGAAGAGTTAAAACGCGAAATTAAACGCTATATGATGTACCATAATACAGCTCGATATCAGTGGAATTTAAAAAAGATGACTCCTGTAGGATACAGAAATCATCTTTTAGATGCAGCATAATTCATGTTTTTTTTAATGTCCTTGACATAGGTTCCAGATTACGCTAACGATTGATCTTTTTTATTAAATAACAGCTTTTCCTCTCCAACCTCCGCGTTTCCAACGAATATAGAAGATAACAGCTCGTAAACACTCATCAAGTGCCATTGCAAGCCAAATCCCAACAAGTCCCCATCCTAAGACAATTCCAAAAATGTAAGAAAGCAAGGTTGCTACACCCCACATCGATAAAACGCTAATGTAAACAGGATACTGTGTATCTCCCGAAGCTTGCATCCCACGAATAATCACAATATTAACCGCACGACCAAGCTCTAAAAAGATTTCAATGAATGTAATTACTTTTAATAAAGATAAGATTTCTTGGTTATTTGTAAATAATCCAAAAATGTAATCACTTAATAAGAAAACACTCGTTGAAATAATCAATGTGACTAACATGGCAGGTCGTAATGTTTTCAAACTACGTTTATACGCTTCATCTTCTTCTTTAGCGCCTACTAGATGACCAATAATAATTTGATTCGCTTGGCCTACTGCTGAAGAATATAGGTATGAAAGCCAAGCAATCATATTAGCATACACACGTGCGGTAATAACAGCTGTTCCTAGTAAGTTCACACATGTTAAAATCACCATTTGAGAAAAGTTATACATAACACTTTCTCCACCTGCTGGCAATCCAATACATAATAATTGCTTCGATGTTTCTTTAGGAAACGGACGGAGATATTTAATATGTAAATTCCCTTCGATTTTGCTTACAAATAGTAGATACGCTAATATCACTCCAACAAATCGGCTAAAGACACTTGAAATGGCAATTCCCATAATCCCTAAAGACGGTAATAAAAGTGCATTTCCAATGATATTTAAGATATTTACCATAACAGAGATATACATTCCTTGCTTGATCAGCCCGTTACTTCTAAAGATTGCCGAGAAACTCATAAATAATGCTTGTAAAAAAACAAGACCTCCAACGATGTTTAAATAAATCTTAGCGTCAGCTTGTAATTCAGTTGGCATCTTTAAGGCTTGAAATAACGCATCACTTCCTAAAAATAAGGCTGCACTAATCAAAACACTGAAAATTAAGTTTATAAAAATACCTACCGTATAAATCTCTGAAACCTTTTCTTTATTTTTAGACCCTAAATACTGTGTGACCATAATGGTAATGGCCATCGTAACAATACTAAAAGTAATCGTAACAAAGTTCATAATTGTATTGACGTTTCCGATGGCTGCTACTGCATTCTCAGAATATTGACTCATCATCATCTGATCAACATTTCCAACGAGCATTTGTAAAACTAGTTCGATGAAAATTGGCCAAGTTAACTTAAACAACAATCCCTTTTGATTCATTTGTAGTGTTTGACTCATCATCTTCTCCTTATAGATATATAATTTTGTTTTCCTCATAAAAGACAACAATGGATTTTAACATCTTACAAAAAAATTGTAAATATCTCTACTTACTATAATAGATGATCCTATGTTTTTCGTTAGCTTCTACATCTGATTGTTTCTTTGTTGTTCAATTAAGTCTACACTAATCAACAGCAATATTCGTTTCATAAAAAAATCGCAGTTTAGCTGTGATTTTTTTATGAATATGTTTAAATACTTACACCTATTTTTCTTATATAAAAGCCCCATCCTACTAGATAGGAATGGGGTCAGAATATATATGCTAAACAAGTGTCGTTAATTAGTTTGAACGACGACGTTGTGTTTTCATGTTCTTTTTAAGAGCCGATTGTTTTTCATCGCTATCTTTTAAGAAGTTAGTAATTGCTTTATCTAAGTCTAAAGCTGGACGAGCTGGCTTTTCTGGGCGAGCTGGTTTCATTGAAAGGTTAATTTTCCCTTCTGGTGTCACCTCTTTAACGCGCACAGTTACTTCCTGACCCACGCTGACAACATCTTCAACTTTTTCTACGAATTTTTCAGATAACTCACTAATGTGTACAAGTCCTGATTTACCATTTTCTAATTCCACAAATGCACCGAACTTCTTAACACTCGTGATTTTACCATTTAACTTTTGACCAGCTGTGATTGACATAAAAATCGACAGTCCTCCTCATAAATTTTTATATTTTTTAATTTACTTATTCTTGTTCTTCCGGAAGCTTAAATATTATTTCGCCTTCCTCTGATTTGAAATATTTCTCACGTGCAAGCTTAGCAATATAGTCTTCATTCTCAAGTTTGCTTATTTCATTGCGATAATATTCCTCTTTTGCGATTAACTCATCATATTGTTCTTGATATGTAGCTAAGTTTTCACGCGCTTTAGTAAGTTTTGACAGACGATCCGTGTACATGAAAGCCGCTGTTATTACGAAGAAACCAATTAATAGACTCATCGTTAAGATACGACGATAAAGAAATTGTCTTCTTCTTTTTCTATTGTTCTTCTGTATTAATGTTAGTTTTCTTTTTGCCACGTCGTCTCTCCCTCTTCTTACCTGACATTCTTTTTCCTAATTTAGCTATAGGCGTATAAAATAAAAGCTTTAAGATTCTAAGAAACAACATTATTATATCAGAAACAATCTTGTAAATAAACATAATGGGTGAAATTACTAAGATATTCACTACTTTTTTTAAAAAGTCAGCTACTGTGAACAAACTTTCTCCTAGCATTTCAAGATCACGATGTAATGGCTGTTTGAAGAACTTAAAATAAATGACTGCACCAACAATTAAGAAAATTAAAATGTACAAATGAAAGATTCCTTCATTCACATTATATATATAGACAAAAGTAAGGGGAATCTGGATTAACCAGTATAAAATAATAACGGCCCATTGCATGTAAGAATTTAAAAATATTTCTTTAATGATGAAGATAAAATCGAGCGTAATTCCTATAAAAACTCCATACAACAAGACGTGTATCATCAATTCAAATTGAACTTGTAAACTCATTTAAACAGTTTGCTAAGGATTCCTTTTGAGTCTTCACCTACTAGATCAAAATCATCATAGTCATAACCTGTGATATACCCAATAATCGATAGCTCCCCTTTTTCAAGATCTAGATTTTTCAATTCTAAATCCATTCCCCTTACTGTTAAAATCCCCATTGTTGTGTCAAGCGTAAATAGCTCACTATCAAAGCTAAGTAACTTCTTAATACCAGTGACATCCATTAATTTACGTTCTTTCATTGACACCTGATGATAGCCTAGTAATGTCGTCGGTTTTTGCTTCATATACGATTCTTTTTCATAAATGTTCATAGTCTCTTCCCTCCGTTATCTGTTTTATCATTAGAATTTATGAACACTCTAATTTAAATATAACTTTAGGATGAGAAAGATATTGTTTCTATGGCATATTATACGTCGTCAATAGACAGGTTGTTCATTAAACCGACTCAATCTCAGTATATTCTTTGTATGAATGTCCTCGTTAATCATGAAGATGACGAATTGACTCTTTTATTATGTTACTTAAAATATGTTGAAAGATTCTAATCCCTATTTATATAAAAAAGAACTAGGTTATACTTCTACTCTCTAAAAGAAAAAGAAGATTTTTTTAAAGCCCGCTACTATTAGCCTAACTAACTCTCAAAAAAAGGAATCCAATTTACATGCTTTAAAAACTAAAGTAACACAACCTTTTGAGGCATAAAAAAAGAAATACTTAAAAATACCTTCAAACTGAATTCACAAAAGCGACCCTTTATAGAATCTACATTAAGTTAGACAACAGAATGAAATGTATTTTTTAGTACTTCAAGATGTTAACTTGGCAGGTGGTCTTTCCCCTGCACCGAGTGTCGGATACCAAACCGAAGTTCAAGCAATCATCATTTATATTATATGATCACTACCAAAAAATATTCATGTTATTTATTTGGCTCAACACCAGAATTGGTTCTTGACAAAAAGTTGAGATAAATAGTCCAATCACAGAGTTAGAATTTAGGTATTTTTTCATTACTCATAAAGAACCATTAGAGTTAATTTCTTAGTTGAACCAAGTCAAGCACCATTTTTGGTGAAGACTCATTTATTTAGATAATAAAAGTCCTCATTTGGTAAACTTCCACCTACTGTGTTCACATCAAACTCATAAAGTTTTTGCAAATAAAGTTCAATCTCTTCTTTAGCCTCCTCAGCTGTTTTAAACATTAAGTTTGAGTTAAAAACAACGTCTCTTGCAATATGTTGTGGCAGATCAAATCCCATCTTTACCAACTCAGCTGCCATTTCGTCTGGTGACTCATTAGCGAATTCAATACTTGCCTCTATTTGAGCAAGTAGAGGTTCTATCACTTCCTGATGATTTTCAATTAAGTTTTTATGAATAAATAAGCTCGCTTGTGGATAAGAAGTTCCTCCATACCATTCACGATATACTTTTTGAAAGTCTACGATCACATTTGTTGCTTCTACCTTCTTATTTAAAGTAGAAAGGAAAGGCTCTGAAATAACTACTAGATTTGTTTCCCCGGCTTCATACCTGGCTTGAACATCAGAAGCACTTGATAAATACTCTATTTCAACCTGATTTAATAATCCTTTTTCTTTTAAAAACATTTGTAAAACAAAATCAGGTGTACTACCTTCTTCAAAAGCTGTAATTTTTCGTCCTGCTAGTTCATCGATGGTTAAAGTCTCATCACTAATAAGGTACAGATTCCCCCACCCTAAGGTAGCAACTAACTGATAAGGAACTTGTTCTTGATAAACAATCGCCCCTAAATTTGTTGGTGCCATAATAACTTCTGCCGTTTCAGAAATAAAAGTAGAAACTAATGCGTCGCCTTCTTCTATATAAGGTTGAATTGAATAGCTCACATGATCTCCTAAGCTCGGTTTTGTAGCTGCTAAGTGAGCGATCGACATCGCTGTTGCTTCACTTGGAACTAATATAGTAAACGAAACTGGATCAAACTGTGAAGATATCTTGGGAACTTCTTGTTCTACTATTTCTTCCTTAACTACTTTAGGTGATATCACTTTTGGTGATTCACTTGGTTTTTCTTCATTTGCACATCCCGTTAGTCCAACGATCAAAATAAAGATGATCCATATATTTTTCATTTTCAAATTCCTCCTATGACCTTCTGCCTACGATTATATCTAAAAGTATTCCGACTTGAGTCATAAAACGTTAGCCACTTTCTGCACATATTAGACAATACCTATCTAATATTAGTATTAATTCAATAAAATAGTTAAAATTTATCGGATATCGCAACTTCACCTGATCTTTTTCTACATTAAATGAGAGAGATTTATTAATCCTTTTTTAAATTAATCTTATTTTTGTCGGTTTATGTCGAAAAAATCACAATATCTATATCTCTAAAAAGCGAGATTTGTTATAATATGAAAGGATTTTATAAAATATTGGAAGTGAGTGATTAAGAGTGAATTATATTACATTCCACGACGTTTCAAAAACCTATACTCATCCTCATCAAGAAGTGATTAAAAATTTTAATCTAGAGATTAAAAAAGGTGAGTTTATTGTGATTGTTGGACCTAGTGGAAGTGGAAAATCAACCTTACTAGAATTAATTTGTGGATTTGAAGCATTAACCAGCGGAACCATTTCAATCGATGGAACGATGATTAACGATGTTTTACCTAAAAATCGTGATGTTGCCATGGTCTTTCAAAATTATGCTTTACTTCCCCACTTAACAACGTATGAAAATATTGCATTTGGCATGAAAATTCGTAAATGCTCTAAAAAAGAAATTAAAGAGAAAGTACAGTGGGCAGCCAAAATTTTAAAACTAGAAGATTATTTACATGCACTTCCTAAAAATCTATCCGGTGGACAGCGTCAACGCGTTGCCATTGCTCGTGCGATCGTCAGAGAACCTAAACTGTTCTTAATGGACGAACCTCTTTCTAACCTAGATGCTAAATTACGTGATTCCACGGCAACAGAAATCACAAATCTTCATCGCCGATTAAATGCCACAACTATTTATGTGACTCACGATCAAACAGAAGCTTTAACGATGGCTGATCGAATGGTTATCTTACACGAAGGTAAGATTCAACAAATTGGAACTCCTATTGAAATCTACACAAAACCAAAAAATTTATTTGTAGCTACTTTTATTGGTAAACCTCAAATGAATCTATTTGATTTCGTGATAAAAAATAAAGAGGCTCTTCTCCTTAACGATGTGACGCTTCATTTAGGAGAATATCTAAACTTACTTTTACCAACTGAAGACTATCTTTTAGCCATTCGACCTGAGCACATTAAGGAAACAAATGATAAAAACGGAATTAAAACCACCATCAAAAAAGTCGAATACATGGGAAGCGATCAAATTCTTCACCTAGCTAAAGGAGAAGAACTCATCACCATGAAATGTTATAACAGCCAAGAATACAAAGAAGGTCAAGCCCTTCATATCACCTTTGATTTAAACCATGCCCATGTTTTCAATAAAACAACACAAGAAAGGATCGAACCTAGTTATGAAAAAAATTAAAACTTTATTAGTGGCTGCTTCATTCCTATCATTAGCAGCTTGTCAATCTAAACCAGCGGTTGAAGGGGAAGGTAAAATTGGAGGAACTTTAACTGTCGTGACTTCTCGTACAGATGCAGACGAGTTATATGCAAGTATTGAAGAAGGGTTTAAAGCGAAATACCCAGAAGTTGAAGATATCATTTGGGAATCATCAGCAGATTACGATTCAGATATTATGAAACGTATGAATACTAAAAATTATGGAGATGTTTTATTTGTTCCATTTACAATGGCTGGAACACCAAGTGAGTATGAGAACTACTTCTATCCACTTGGAACAGTTGAAGAATTAGAAAAAACATATTTAGATGTAACGGAAGCTGTGTATAACGATACTGTCTATGGATTACCTGTTTCAATTAACATTTTAGGATTTGTTTATAACAATGATGTGTTACAAGCTGCAGGTATTGATTCAATGCCAACATCAACAGAAGGATTATTACAAACATGTGAACAAATCGAAACAAAAACAGGAGCAACTTGCTTCTATACAGACTACAATAAAAATTTAGGTGTTTGGGCAGGAGCCTTATCATCTTATGGTGAAAATTATAAAGAAGCAGCCTTAAACGGAAACGCCTTCGACGAAGGGCAACCTATTCGTGAAGTCATGGATTTATTCTATGCCCTAGCATCTAATGGATATATTGAAGAAGATCCTATCACTGGAGATTCTGCTCAATCTTATCAATTATTAGCAGATGGTAAAGTTGCAATGATCATGCGTGCGTCTCAAGATTTAGCAACGATTCAAGCTTTAAATGATTCAGAAGATAATATTAAGTTAGCACCATTCCCAACAACATTAAATGGATCAACAAGTGTTCCAGTTGGTGCGCCTGGTGTTATTGGAATTAACAAAAACACTGAAAACTTAGCAACTGCAAAAGCCTTCTTAGAATACTTTATTTCATCTGAAAGTGGATACGCAGCTGATTTAAACGGAGTTCCTACCGTTATTGCTGAATTAAATGATGATCAACGTCAATTATTTGAAGAAGGAAACGTTGTTAAAACAGCTTCAACGGAATCTGCTGAGATTCAAGAACGTTATAGTGCGGTTGCAAATGAAGTTGGAATTGGTCGCTTAACGGATGTTTTACAAACAGTTATTAACATCGGATTATATCCAGAACAAAACATGAGCTATGAAGCCTATGTTAATCAATTACAAGATGCTTGGAAACAAGCGTTAGCAAATCATGAATAATCAGTTTAAAAAAAAGGAACGAGTCCTCATCGGATTCTTCCTTTTTATTCCTTTATTATTACTAATTACGTTTGGAATTTTACCTATTATCGAAATTGTCTCATATAGTTTTACTTCATGGAATGGAATTAGTAGTTATAAAACATGGGTCGGTATTGATAACTATATTAAAGTGCTAACGACTCCAAAATACTTTGAACCCTTTATTAATAACCTGTATTATTTTGGATCAGGGCTGTTGCAAATTATTATTGCTCTTTATTTTGCGATTATTTTATCGTTTAATGTCAAACTTAAATCTTTCTTTAAAGCAAGTATTGTCTTTCCAACGTTAATCAGTGGTGTTGCTATTTCAATGATGTTTCGAATGTTTTATACTCCAGGTGGATCGTTCGATGTCATCTTAACAGCACTTGGACTTGAAAAATTCATTCACTTTTGGTTAGGCGATCCTCGTTTTGTGAATTTCACTCTAGCTGGAATATCCCTTTGGCGACATACAGGTCTTCGATTTCTGATGTTTTATGGAGCTATTCAATCGATTCCAAAAGAATATTACAAGGTAGCTGATATTGAAGGCGCCAGTTTTATTCAAAAAGTAAGATTTATTATCTTACCTAATATTCAAACGGTACTTAAAATTAACCTAATTCTTTTGACAGTAGGAGCCATTACCGCTTTTGAAATTCCTATGATTATGACCAATGGTTCAAACGGAACAACCACTTTCTTACTTCAAACGATGAAAACCGCTTTTGAAAAAAAGCAACTAGGTTTAGCTGCTTCAATGGCAGTTATTATTACTCTTGTTTTAATTCTTTTAACAGCTATTCAAAAAAAATTATTTGGGAATGATGAACACGATGCTTAAAACATTCACTATTAAAACTTTGAAATATTTAACACTTATTGCTTGGGTCATTATTGTTTTTTTACCGATTTTAACGGTCATCTTTGGTTCATTTAAAACGTATGATGAATTTACTATCACGACAGGAATCACACTCCCACAGAACTTTTTAAACTTTGAAAATTACTATCTCGCTTTAACGAAAGGAAAGATGCTAACTGGTTTCATCAACACCTTTCTTTTAATTTTATTTGGAGTTACAGGTAGTATCTTTATTGGCTCAATGGTCGCTTATGTTATTAATCGATTTGATTTCAAATATAAAAAGCTAATTTTATTTATGTATCTTTTTGTGTCGATTGTTCCAATGGAAATTTCTCAAGTTTCGACATTTAAAATTATCGATGCTTTAGGATTATATAATACGCGTTTAGCACCTATTTTACTTTATTTAGGCGCTGACGTTTTAATGGTTTATCTTTACTTACAAGTTCTTGAAAAAATTCCAAAGGAAATCGATAAAGCAGCTATGCTAGAGGGAGCTAATTATTTTCAAATTTATAAACAAGTGATTTTCCCGCTTCTGAAACCTGCAACAGCAACTGTTGCGATGTTAAAAGTCATTTCTATTTATAATGATTTTTATATTCCTTATCTTTACATGCCTGGAGAAAATCTTCATACGATCTCAACAGCTTTATTTAATTTTATGGGACCTCATCGGATCGAATGGAATGTCATTTGTGCTGCTATTATTTTAAGCCTCGTCCCGATGCTTATTTTCTTTTTAATGTTACAAAAACACATCTATGCTGGACTCACAGCAGGAAGTATCAAATAAAGGGGAGACTCATATGACTCAAAAAAACTTTTTTAAGCGGTGCTATACCGTCATGGAAATTCGTACTGGTTTTGCTACAGGCTTACCCATTTTAAGTGGAGGCTTATTTGGAGCCTATTTAGTGGGACAATTAAAACTGATTCCATTAATATTAATGTTCATCACTGGCTTTTGCTTGAACATTGTTGCCAATGTTGCAAATGAAATTCGTGCTTATCTAGAAGATGAAGAAAATGAAGAAACGTTCACATATCACGCTGGAAGCGAAGGACTTGTTCGAGGAGATGCAACTTTTTTAGATAGCATCATCGTCTTACTTTTCTTTTTATTTATTAGTGCTGTCGCTGGATTAAGCCTCGTCTTTATCACTAAAAACTTTAACATTTTAGCAATTGGAATTTTAAGTGTGATTGCTGCCGTTTGTTATTCACTCGGACCAAAGCCTTACATTGTTTATCCTGTTGGAGAGCTCGTATCAGGTCTTTTTGTTGGTTCGATTAGTACAATTGTTTCAGCTTACTTGCAAACGGATCATCTGAATCTTTCTGTTATTTTATACTCTATAATTCCCATGATGATGACAGTATTTTTAATGTCAACCAATAACACATCAGACTTCTTAAAAGATATGGGAAAACGTGTTACATTACCTCATGTGATTGGATTTAGAAATTCAATTAAAATCATTATTCCTGAAGCTTTAATTATGATTGCTGCTTGGCTCATGCTTTATGTCATAGGAAGTATTACGCTTGTGATGCTTGTAACCGGACTTTTAATTTTTTATTATTATGGTTATGTGCGTTGGTACAAAGACTACTATCACATTCAAGATGTTTATCCTGAAATGGGGCGAGAGTGGGGACCACGTCCACTCTTATTGATCTATAGTTTTAACTTAATTTTATCAGTCGAGTTTTTCATTTATTTGTTACTTCAATAAGGAGAATCGTATGAATCAAATTAATTTACAACTTATTAAAAAAAATCCATTAACTCTTCAAGTTTTATTAGCTGAAAAATTAGGGCTATTTGCTAAACATCAAGTTACTGTTAACTTATCCACAACTGAAGATTTTACCTTTAACGGAAATAATCCATTCTTTAACGGAGAATCCGATGCCATGGTAGGTGATACAACGTTCTTTTTCTACATGCTTAAGCGTGGAAAAAAAGCAGTTATTACTTCAGACTTAACACGAACGATTCATTTAGTAGGAGGTCCCGAACTTCCCACTGATTTAACTCATCTCAAAATTGGAGCTAATCGTACAGGATTACTTCGCTTATTTTTAGAGAATGATTTAAAGGACATGATCCCTAATGCTGAGATTGTTTGGATTAATAATTCCTATGAGCGTCTTGAAGCTTTATCAAAAGGTGATATTGATGCTTTAGTTGCTATCGATCCGTTTGTTACCGATGTTTTAGAAGCGGGTGGACAGATCATCTGGAGTTTACGAAATAGTCATCATAACTTTGTGATGTGGGCATTTGATGAAGAATTCTACCATCATAATCAAGAAGCTGTAGCTAACTTCTATCAAGCATTAGAAGAAACAACTGAAATCTTCAATACAGCTACACCAGAGCAAAGAGTTCAATATGCACGTGATTGTGATTACAATGAAAAATTAGCTCAACGTTTTGAATCGTTTACGTTTGAACCTCAATCTGTATATTCCGTAGAAGATTTTAATCTTTGCCAAGAATGGATGTATCGAAACGGTGAAATTGATAAACTGTATGATCCTAATACATGTATTGTCAATCCATTTAAAAAATAATACAAATCAACATAAGAAAAGAGGACCATCGGTCCTCTTTTCTTATTCAAAAATTTCAATTCCTGTTACTTCATCTAAAGCTGGTCGTTCGATACGCTCTTCCGAAATAATTTCATACATATAAGCTGCATCTTGTTTTTTCGTTGAATCTTTAATATCCGTCACGCGAACTTTTAAAATTTTATTTCCATAATATAAAGTTAACTCATCACCTAATTTAACACTAGAGCTTGATTTCGCGACTTTTCCATTAATCTCAATACGACCTTTATCAGCTACTTCTTTAGCTAACGTACGACGCTTGACTAAGCGTGACACTTTTAAATATTTATCTAAACGCATATTCAGTCCCCTTTCACTATTTAAGCTTTCATCGGCGGTACGTAAATCGTTGTTAAGTTATCTAATTTAAAATTATGATCTAATTCATATAATTTTACCCATTTTAATTCGGCTAGATGACTTCCCGCTGCCTTAACAATACAAACGTCATACTCATCGTCATAAACTTCCATTAAATCTAATTTTAAATTTGATGCAACTAATTGATCGAAAACTTGAGGAATAATTAAGTGTTGTTTCGGTGCAATCGCTTCATAATCAAAGTCTAAAGCATCCATAACTTGTAATCCCTCAATTGGATCAATTGCAAGTGCTGCAAACATCGGATCTAAAAAGCTTTGTCCACCAACAATCACAGCCTCTGTTTCTGCCATTAAACGTTTAACAGCATATTCGGCTACACACGGATGTCCTGGTGTTGCATAAATTAAATCACCTTTTTCAGCTTCTTTTTTTACTGTTTCAATAATTTCTTCATAAACAGCCTCAAACGTTTCATGTTTCATGTAAACATCGTCAAATGCACGATATTCAATATTATTTTGTTGTAAGAAATTAATCATCGGATGTTCTGCCGTTCTTAAAAATAACGGTAATCCTGATTTTAGTTTGGCTACCACACCTAACGTTAGCTGTGATTCATCTCCAGCTCCAAGTCCTACAATGTAAATCATCTAATGATGCCCCTTCCTATCTTAAGCGTCAAACGATTATTCTTATTTATCTTGTTCATAAACTCATGGTTTATTCAGCTTATAACTTAGCGGGTTGTCTTTTTACAGCCTGCTTTTTGATAGACTTTTTTCGGCGTTTAGCACGCTTTGACGTCACTTGAGAAGTCATAAGAAAAATTCCCATTACTAACCCATAAACTAAAACTCCAGCTAAGATCTGAACAAGCAACGAACAAGCATGATATCCTCTCACATCTGCTGCTAATCCTGATAATAGGTTAGGCAGATAAGGCTCTATAAAGTCTAAGACTAACCATAACCACATCGTCGCAAAACTTACCTTTAGTAAATTAAAAAATGATTTTGAATACATCATCTTTCTAAACTGACATAAATTAATGAATGCCATCATTGCAAGTGATGCTACTGATGCAATGGCTGTCCCGCAAATTCCTAAACTTTCTGTTAATGGAGCTGTTAATAAAATTTTAATTAAAATTCCACCTAAAACAGAAATTAATAGCTTCGAGTATTGTTCTTCTTGTTGCATAATAGCAGTACATAAAAAGACAAATGGATAAAATAATACTTGAATCGTTAATAACTTTAATGCTTCAATTCCGTGAGAGTCTTTAAATAAAACAATATTTAACTCATCCACTACATTAAATAACCCTACACAAGCCGGTATAGATAAAGCAATGACAATAAATAAGGCCGTATTAAATATTTTTTTACGTTCTTTTACATCTCTTAAATCTGCCATTTGTGGAATAGTAGACGAAACAATAGCTGTCGTAAAGACCGTTGCTGTTTGAACAATCGGTAATCCTCTATCAAAACTTCCTTTAAGTGACATGGCTTCTAAAGAAGAGACACCACTATTGACAAGCGAATTAAAGACAAAGAAACTATCGATTAATTGAAACAAAATTAAAATTCCAGCACTTAAAAATAAATAAATACATTTTTTGAAAAAGTGTGGACGATAAGTCATCTTTAAGTAAATTTGTGGTTGATCATCTAATTTCCTAGATAATAAATAGCCAATGGCTAACAGTGGGCCACATAATCCACCCAAGTAAGCAAAATAAGCTAACTTATAAATACTTTGCCCTTGAAGTGTAAAAACGGCTATGATAATCGCAATGACTCGAACAAATTGTTCAATCGTTGATGAGTAACCAACAATATGAATCGTCTCCGCTCTCGTTTGAGCGACACCACGCCAATAAGAGATGATTGGAATTAATAAAAATGCTAAACCAACCATACGAATTGGCCAACTTAACTGCATATCACCCATTGCATAGGCAAAGAAATGACTTCCCATAAATAAGGCCGCGAATGAGATTAAACTAAATAACCATAACGAATTTTTAATGTATCGTTTAATATCTTCACTATAACGATGAGTTAATAATAACTCTGAAATGATTGTTGGTAATACGACTCCATTTAATGTTGTGTATATTCCGATCAATGGATAAACTTGTTGAAACACATATAAACCTTCATCACCAGAAAGGTTTTGATATGGTACTTTATACAATAAGCTTAATAACTTAACAAAAAAAGCCGTGATTGTTAAAATCATCGTCCCTTTCATCCAACCCGATTTCATACCTGAGCCTCCCTAGCTTTTCACTTTACTCAATATACTATTATATCATCAAAAATAAGAACGAATAAAAAAAGGTGAAATCAATTTACAAAAAAACTATTTTTTTCATTTTAACTCTTCTAAAATCCTTTTGATAAAAAAGATTAAAATATTTATAATAAGAAGGTTACACTAACATTTAACAAAAAAATATGCTTAGTACTTTTAGAGGTGATAATATGAGAATGACAGGCGATAGTCCACTTTGGGCTAAACACAACGTAGAAGGAACAACGAATCCTCCTCTAACACAAGATATAAAAACGGATATTGTTATCGTGGGTGGCGGTACAACAGGTGCACTTACAGCCCATTATTTCATGAAGCAAGGAATGAGCTGTGTATTGGTTGAAAAAGATAAAATTGCAAATCAATCGACTGCTGCTTCGACCGCTATTTTACAATATGAAGTTGATACCGGATTAAATCGATTAATGTCATTGGTTGGTGAACAACAAGCTCAACAGACTTTTCTTTTTAACTACCAAGCAGTCATGGAAATGAGTCAAATTGTCAAAGAAATTAATAGTAACTGCGACTTTGCCTTTAGACCTTGCTTCCTTTATACACAAGATCCACGTAAAGTAGATTACATGGCAGATGATTGTAAATCACGTCAGGCAATTGGAATCAACTGTGAATTATTTACTTCAGAAACCCATCAAGATGAATTTAGCTTTAACTTCGAAGCCGGTATTTACTCTCATTACGGAGCAGCCATTATTAATCCCGTTCAATTTACACGTGATTTAATTGAGTACAACATTAAAAAAGGTTTACAAGTTTTTGAAAATACGACAATTACAGACTACAACTTATCTTCAACTCAAAGTGTTCTAACAACAGATGCAGGATTTACAATTACAGCTAATCAGGTCATTATCTGTACGGGATATGATGCATTAGAATGGTTCAAACATGAAAAACCATTCTATACGTTAAGTCGTAGTTTTGCTATTTTAACTAAACCTGTGGAAAAGTTTCATGGATGGAAAGAAGAATGTATCATCCGTGATGACCAAGAACCTTACACTTACATTCGACCAACTTTAAGTAATTCAATCATTATTGGTGGAGAAGACTTAGCTGTGGATAATTTAGATGGTGAAGTCGCAAATATGGGTGATCGTCATCCATTAGCGCTACAACAATATCATCAACTATTACGTCGTATCCGTCATATGTTTCCTGAAATTGAGAATATTAAAACCGATTGTTGGTTTCATGGTCTATTTGTAGATACAAATGATGGACTTCCTTTCATTGGGAAACATCCTGATTATCCTGGAGCTTACTTCAACTTAGGTTACGGTTCAAACGGAATGCTTTACTCACTCATTGGTGCTAAGCTAATCTCTCAAGATGTCGCAGGAAAAAATCCAAAAGAACTAGAAATCTTTAAATTTAATCGTTACTAAAAGAGCGTTATTTTCGCTCTTTTTTAATACTTTTCATTTGTGTTTCATATATTATAAACAACACTAATTTTTTAATCTCTCTCAATCATTTTTATTTAACAAATATAAACAATCACACCATTAGTCATTTCCTTTACCTAACAACAACTCTTTTACATTAAATTCGTTTAGTTATTTATAATGTTTAGAAAGGAGATGGCTTTCTTGGTACATGATGATTCTCATCAAAAAGTAGAAAAACAAACGCTCGCTTATAAGCGAATGATTCGAAGTGTGATTTGTTTATTCATCTCATTCATTTGCTTATTTTTTGTTTATCTTACCCTTCATTCATCCACTGCCTCATCTAACATAACATTCATCCAAAATAGTAAACTCGAATCCTATACGGATGAAACAATAGGAAAAGCTTTGAATAGCTTTTTTTATCAACCAACTTGGCAAGTTCTAAACGATCAAACCATAATGTTTAGTGGTCAAGCCTACTGGGAAGAAGAAGAGGCAACATTTTCAATTCTTTTTTCTATTGATCCAACAGCTAATACCTTTGACATTAAGGAGTATAAAGTTAACGATACCGTTCAAACTTATGATGACCTTATACTCATGTTAGATACTATTTATCACAAACGTTAATCGTATTAACTGTTTCAACACAAAATAATTGATGAGAAAAGGGGGACGCAATCCCTCTTTTTATGTTATGATGAAACTAATTAAATCTAGAAGGAGCCTAAGTTTTATGCAGCTTGAAACCAAACATTTAATGCTATACCCTTTAACCGAAACTCTAATTGAACAAATTCTTAATAACAACGTCACAGAATTCTCAACAGACCAATGGTTAACTGAAGATAATCGAGTATTATTAACTTGGATGAAAGAAGAACTTTATCGCTTCCTCCCTCCTAAGATCGGATTTACCTCTTGGATTTTTATTGAAAAGAAAACAAATCAAGTAATTGGTGATGGAGGTTATAAAGGTAATCCTGATGCAGATGGCAAAGTAGAAATTGGTTATGAAATCATTGAATCTAAACGTCGTAAAGGCTATGCTACGGAAGCAATCGATGCTCTTCTCGACTGGGCCGTCACGCAGCCTGAAGTTAAATCAATTATTGCTAAGTGCCACAAAGGGAATGTTCCTTCTCAAAACTTACTTCAAAAATTACAATTTGCGCTAGTTGATGAAGAGGATGAAATGGACATTTATCAAGTTTTTATTGATGAGCATGCTCTTTTTAAAGCTGCAAAATATGTCGTGACTGCTTTAACTTTAGTCTGTTTTATTGTCCCATTAACCAAAAAATTTATTAAGAAGAGAAAAAGCTAGTCATTTTGACTAGCTTTTTAATCTTTTAAAATATGATTAATCACTCGTTTAGCATTTCCATGGGTAATAGCATCAATTTCAGCACTATTGTAGTGTCGCTTGATTAATTCATCGATGACATTATTAGCAGAAGCGGCGCTTCGACAATCAATTAGATTGGAATCACTATCTTCTGAACCTAAGTAATTCATAAAATCAAAACCAAGTGCAATGTGGCGAGTTCCGACTAACTTTTTCATATAATCAATATGATCGACTAATGATTCAACATCAGGCTTTAATTCATTCGTGAAATGCTTAACAGCCGTCACTCCAATGACACCATCTAACGTGGCTATCTCTTTTATCTGATCGTCTGTTAAATTTCGTGGATGTGGTGTAAGTGAATAACAATTTGAATGCGAGGCAATAACAGGTGCTTTACTTATTGATAAAATATCATCAAACGTTTGAACACTAGCATGTGAAACATCAATAACCATTCCAAGCTCATTCATTTTACGAACAAGTTCACAGCCTAAAAGCGTCAGTCCTGAACCATCTTGACATCCAACTCCCGCTGCAAATTGATTTTTCTCGTTCCACGTTAACATCGCATGACGAAATCCTTTTTCGTATAGACACTCTAAATGTTTTATATCTTTAACAGGTGCTAGGCTCTCAAGTCCAAGAATGACATTTACTTTATGATCTGCCCAATCGCCTTTAGATAATACAACTTGTACATCGGGTGATTCTTCAAGTTCCTCTAAAATATAATTGATGATCTCATCAAAGTTATTATGTAATGTCTGATTTACATCAGTATAATACGTCCAAATTCCTCCTGTCACATTTCCTTCTAATAACTCAGGAATATGATAGGATTCTACCACCCCGCGTTGACCCCTTAATCGCTTATTTACAATATGATACAAAATATCCGTGTGCGTATCAAAAATCAAAGGTTTCTCCCCTCCTTATAAAAACAATCAGATTTTCATCTAATTACTACCTATTATAGACTAACTCTTCTTAAAAAAGAGCAACTAATGTCCGATTTTTTACGACAAATCTCGCAATAAAATGGGAAAAAAGCCTATGATTTAATCATAGACTTTTTTCTAGTTATACTTCTTGATCTTGGCTAAATTGACTATTATATAAATCAGCATAGAATCCGTTTTGGGCCATTAATGTTTCATGATTTCCCGTTTCAATCACATCCCCATCTTTCATCACTAAGATAACATCCGCTTCACGAATCGTTGATAGACGATGCGCGATAACAAAACTTGTTCGACCTTTCATTAATTGCTTCATTGCATTTTGAATTTGTATTTCTGTACGGGTATCCACACTACTTGTTGCTTCATCTAAAATCATAATTTCAGGATCAGCTAATAGTGCACGAGCAATCGTTAATAACTGTTTTTGCCCTTGAGAAATATTTGAAACTTCCTCATTTAAAATCGTATCATAACCATCAGGTAAGACACGAATGAAATGGTCAGCGTGTGCTGCCTTAGCAGCAGCAATGATTTCTTCCTCTGTAGCATCTTCTTTACCGTAAGCAATATTATCACGAATCGTTCCATTAAATAACCACGTATCTTGTAAAACCATTCCAAACTGCTTGCGTAAATCCGCACGATCTCGTTTGGTAATATCTACACCATCTACTAAAATGCGGCCTTCATTGACTTCATAAAAACGAAGTAACAGATTCACTAATGTTGTTTTTCCTGCTCCAGTTGGACCAACGATCGCGACCATTTGACCAGGTTCCGCTTTAATGTTCATATCATTAATTAAAATGCGATCGTCATGGTAACCGAATTTTACGTGTTCAAATTCAACAGCACCTTGTCCATTTTCAATTTTAACGGGTTGACTTGGTTCAGGAACCACTTCTTCTTCGTCTAGTAGCTCAAAGACACGCTCAGCTGAGGCAACCGTTGACTGAATAATATTAGAAATCTGAGCTACTTGAGCAATTGGTTGAGTGAATTGACGACTATATTGAATGAAAGCTTGAATATCCCCTACACTAATACGTCCCTTAGTAACTAAAATTCCACCTACAACTGCCACAACTACATATCCTAGATTTCCGATGAAGTTGATAATTGGCATAATTAATCCTGATAAGAACTGTGCCATCCATCCAACACCATAAAGTCTTTCGTTAATTTCATCGAATTCTTCGATTGCTTTTCTCTCGTGACCAAATGCTTTAACGACGTTGTGTCCTGTATACATTTCTTCAATATGACCATTTAATTCACCGAGTGTTTTTTGTTGGCTAATAAAATATTTTTGTGATCGTTTAATGACCATCATCATTAACACACCTGAAAAAGGAATAACAACTAAAGAAATTAATGTTAAAGTTGGACTAATCGTTAACATCAAGATCAACACCCCAATAATGGTTGTTACGGAAGTAATGACTTGAGTAATCGATTGTTGTAAGGTACTACTAATATTATCTACATCATTTGTAAAGCGACTCAGTAATTCACCGTGTGTATGTGAATCAAAAAATTTAAGAGGTAATTTAGCTAGTTTTTCATCAATCTCATAACGTAAATCATAAACAACTTTTTGTGAAATACCTGCCATCATAAACTGTTGTAAATAATTAAATGCGGCGCTGATGACATATAGGATAATTAAAATAACAACAATGTTCCAAATATAATTAAAATCAATTGGAGAAGGCGTCATATTCCCCTGAATTCTTTCTAACATTGGGCGAAATAATTCATCTGTGATTTTTGCCATAATTTTAGGAGAGATGATTGAAAAAATAACACTAGTGATTGCAGCAACGATCACAACACTTAAACCAACACGATAAGGTTTTAAGTATCGACTTAAGCGAATTAATGTTCCTTTAAAATCTTTTGCTTTTTCACCACTTGTACGTGGTCCACGTCCCATAGGTCCAGCCATAATTATTCCTCCTCTCCTTTTTTAAATTGTGATTCAACAATCTGTTGATAAATTTCATTCGTTTTTAATAATTCATCATGAGTCCCACAACCAACGACACGACCTTCATTCATAACTAAGATACGTGTCGCATCCATAACCGTGCTCACACGTTGAGCAACAATAATAACTGTTGCATCTTTCGTTTCCTCTTTTAAAGCAGCACGTAATTTAGCATCTGTTTTAAAGTCAAGCGCTGAGAAACTATCATCAAATAAATAAATCTCTGGTTTACGAACAATAGCTCGTGCGATAGATAAACGCTGTTTCTGTCCACCTGATACATTTGTTCCCCCTTGTGAAATAGGCGATTCACTTCCATCTTTCATTTTAGAGACAAAATCTGTAGCCTGAGCTACATCAAGCGCATGTAAAATTTCTTCATCCGTTGCTTCTTCTTTTCCGTATAAAAGGTTTTCTTTAATAGTTCCTGAAAATAAAATAGCTTTTTGTGGAACATAGCCGATTTTCGAGCGAAGTTCTTGTTGATTCATATCGCGTACATTCACTCCATCAACTAATACTTCACCTTCAGCGGCATCATAAAAGCGTGGAATCATATTTAAAATGGATGATTTACCTGATCCAGTTCCACCAATAATGGCAGTAATTTCTCCTGGTTTAGCAACAAATGAAATATCCGTAATGGCATATTCTTCTGCACCTTCATATCCAAAGGAAACATTTTTAAATTCAACATGCCCTTTTAAACGTGATTGAACAGCTTGTTCAGGCTCTTGAATGGGTGATTGCATATCTAATACTTCATTAATACGTACCGCTGACGCTTGTGCACGTGGAATTAACACAAACATCATCGTTAACATTAATAACGAGAACATTACTTGTGTTAAATACTGAATAAAGGCCATTAAATCTCCTACCATTAAGTCCCCTTCATTGATACGAATCCCACCAAACCAAATGACAGAAATAATAGATAGGTTTAAGATTAACATCATGAGTGGCATTAAAGCTCCCATTAATCGGTTAGCAACCGTTGCAACACGTGAAACTTCCATACTTGCTTGATTAAATCGAGCTTGTTCAGACTTAACTTTATTAAAGACACGAATTACTCGAATTCCGGTTAAATTCTCACGAACAACTAAATTTAACTTATCAATTTTCTTTTGCATTTTTTTAAACATTGGCATTGTAAATCTAGCGATGGTCAAGATAGCAACGACGATAATCGGAATAACGATTAAGATCACTTTAGATAATTCAACGTCTTTTCGAAGCGCCATAATTAAAGCTCCTACAATCATAAGTGGCGCACTTAACATCATGCGCATAATCATAATAATAACCATCTGCACCTGATTAATATCATTTGTCGTACGAGTAATTAATGACGCTGTTCCAACTTCATTGATTTCCGTTAATGAAAAAGATTCAACTTTTTCAAACACTTTTTTTCTTAAATCACGACTAAATCCCATTCCTACTCGCGCTGAAAGAAAGCTACTTCCGATTGTACAAGCTGTTCCCAGTAAAGCAACGAGTAACATCATTCCACCACGTCCAAGGATATAAGGAATATCTCCTTTTACAATTCCTGTATCCACAATGTCTGACATTAAATCAGGTAACGATAAATCAGTCATGGTAGAAATAAAAACTAATCCAAGCACACCAACGACTGAAAGCCAATAAGGCTTCAATCCTTTAAATAACTTTAACATCTCTATACCTCCCTTAATCTTTAAAATTTTCAGTTAACTTGGTTAAGATATATTTAGCTTGTGTTAACTCATCTTCTGTAAAGTTACCAAATCCCTGAACACTTAATTCTTGAAAAACTTGATTAACGATCTTAGCTTGATCCTTGCCTTTATCCGTTAAGTAAACATGCGTGACCCGCTGATCTTCTAAACTACGTTTTCGTTTAATGATCGCATCACGTTCCATACGCTTTAACATCGCACTAACGGTAGCAGGTGTCACACACATTTTATTAGCAAGCTCTACTTGAGTTAATCCATCACACTTAGATAAAATATGAACAATTCCAGGCTGTGCCCGACATAAACCATGTTCCTCTAACCTTCGCTGAACTGTTAACATCTGATTTTTCATCAAATGGCCTAACAAAACAGATAATTCATTGATTCGTTGACTATCCATCTTATTTCACCTCTCTTCAATCTAGAACTATCATATGCTATTAAAGATAGTTAGTCAACTAACTATTAGCTAACTAATTAATTTTTCATCATTCTTTTACAACTCATGAATCTAGCTTTAGTTTCAAACAAGATGACCAGAATTAATCACCGAAAATAAAAAAAGTAGAAATCATTAAATGATTTCTACTTTTTAGTTTAAAAAATTAAATGAGCAATAGCCGCAATGACTGGTAACGTGATTAATGTTCGCTCAATAAAAATAATGAATAATTCTTTTAAATTCACTGGGATTTTAGAAGCTAGTAATAAGGCTCCTACTTCTGATAAATAAATTAATTGTGACACAGATACTGCAGCAATCACAAATCGAGTTAATTCACTTTCGATGCCTGAAGCTAAGACAGATGGCAATAACATATCAGCAAATCCAGCTACTAATGTTTGTGAAGCAGCTAAAGCTTCAGGAATTTGCAGTAACATTAAAATCGGTAAAAATGGTAATCCTAAAATCTTAAAAATAGGCGTATATTCTGCAACAACTAAAGCTATCGTTCCAACAGCCATAACAATCGGAATAACAGCTAGCCACATATCTAATACATTCTTAAAGCCATCGACGAATAAAACCTTCATTATATCCTGTGATTTAGCTTTTTTAACGGCTTGATCAAGTCCATGAGAAAAATTATGACCACCTTGTAGTGTTTCATCCTCATCTACTTTTGATGTTCCATCAAAAAACGTATCTTCTTTTTTAGATAATGGAGGAAGTTTCGGTAATATAACAGCTGCTACTAAACTCGCAATCGTCATGGTGAAATAAAATGGAACAAACATATGCCCTAAACCAACAGTATTGATGACAACTAAGCTAAACGTAATAGAAACTAACGAGAACGTTGTTCCGATAACTGAGGCTTCACGCTTTGTATAAAAGCCTTCTTCATATTGCTTACTCGTTAACAATACTCCAATTGTTCCATCGCCTAACCACGAAGCAATACAGTCGATAGCAGAACGTCCAGGAAGATTAAAAACTGGACGCATAATCTTTGATAACAACGTTCCAACAAACTCTAATAGTCCAAAATTTAATAAAAGTGGCAGAAATAATCCTGCGAATAAAAACACAGAAAAAAGAATAGGCAGCAAATCATATAAAACAAGTCCACCCGTTTCTAATGAAAAAATAGCTTCAAACCCTACTTCATAAAGGGTCATCACCACGAAAATAGCGGCTAATAAACGGATGACAAACCAAACAGGTGTGACCGTAAATAAATTATTTAAAAACTCATTTTGAACAATAAATTTAGGTTTTAAAAGCTTTGTCACAATTGATCCGATAGCGGTCGTCATGACCAGACCTAATATAATAGTTGGTAATACTTCTGCTAAACTTTCTCGCACCCATTCAGAGAGTAAAGCAATTGGAATTGTAATTTGTCCTTGATGAGAGATTGGCATCATAAACAAAACAACACCGATTAAAGAAGGAATTAAGAATTTTAAAATGTCCTTTAGTTGATACGAGCTACACGAGCCTTTTTGTTGTAATTTATTTTTTTGTTTCATCATTTATACCATCCTTATAAATAAATTTTATCGCTGATTTTATAAGTATACTTTCTCCTATAAAACTTATCAATCTTTTAATGACAATATTCAATCTTTTTCAACAAAAAAGAAGACTAGTCTTTATAGCTGTTAGTCTTCTTTTATAGAGTTTAATTTTAAATCATGAAATTTGGATCAACAAGATAGACTTTTTCATTAAGTACACGACGATAAGCTTGCTGTTGTTTTTGAGTTAATGCTCCTAGTGAAGACATAATTTTTAGTTCTACCATACCTGTTGTAGGATTTAATGGCGCTTGAAAATGTTCATAA
>artificially_reared_2__coassemble_344_pt1 | contig 26090 bp, 26 predicted proteins | sample artificially_reared_2__metabat2_low_PE_015 | metagenome-assembled genome bin artificially_reared_2 | reverse complement strand
CATTGGTATTTTATAACTGGAAATTAATTGGAAGTAGTTTTGCACATTAATAGTAGTAAATAAAACCTGCTAAACAATTAAGCGGGTTTTATTTTTTAGTTTTTTTCAAAAACTGTTCATTCCATCGATAATGACTTTTAATATATGGCATCATACTTTTTCCTTTTAAATGGGCCATTAACATAGGAGTCAGAGCAACTAAAGCATCTCGATATCCCATTTGAATTTTTTCAATAATCGCTGACTGATTAAAATTGATGGTCCCCGATCCATTAATTAATTCTAATGAAGCGGATGGATAAATTTCAATAATATTAGATTGTGGATAAAGTTTTCGATCAATTTTATCTGAGTAATTTAAATGAACCACGATAATTAAATCACAATCATGCTTCATTAAAGGATAAATAGGAACGTTATCTGCATTAGGTTTTGGATATAATGGATTATTAATTCCACCATCTGCATATTGTTTGCCTTTAAATGAAACAGGAGAAAAGAGATAAGGAACTGCACAAGAAGCGACTGTAATATCGATAATTTCTTCTTTTGAATAATTATTTAATCTAAAATACTGAGGATATCCTTCTGTTACATTATAGACGCAACTATAAACATGAGTGCTAATATCGTTTAAAACAGAAACATCAACAAATTGTTGAATATAATCTCGAATTCCTTTTTGAGAAATAACGCCTAGTGTACTAAAGTCAATATTGTCAGTCATTGACTGCCCCTTATGTAGCGTGAAATTTTTAATTAGTTCCCCAATCTCACTAATTTTGATGCCTTCTCCTTTTGTCATAATTTTAGAATAAGATAATGACTTCCAACCTTTCTCAATTAAATCTCGGTCTTTCATACATAAACATAGTGCATTAAGTGTTCCAATCGAAACACCTGATACAACTTTTACATTATCGATTAAATCTAAATCCCATAGTGCACGAATGACTCCCGCCTGATAGGCTCCTTTTGCTCCCCCACCAGCTAAAACTAATCCCACATTAAAATCAAAAAGTTGCCGTCCTCTAAAAATCATAACTTCACCTCTTCTGTTGTTTTATTATAGTGTATGTGAGTTTTTAAAAGTAATCGATAAATTTAACAAAAAAAGCCTAGATTAAATCACTAGGCTTCTGTTACAATCATTATTTTTTTCGATTTGACTTGTAGTAAGTAAACTTAATAATGAAACAAGCAATAAATAATAAACCAATAATCAGTACACTTAAAATCATAAATAACTCTTCAGGTAAGGCTAAAATGACAGGATCTGTTCGGTAATCAAACATCCAGTAATCGTTTCTAAAAAAAAGTTTATGAAACATCGTAAAGGTGTTTGAAAAATTAAATGTAATCATCGCGATTAAAGCAGTAAAAACAATAAATACCAAATTAGCTCCTTTATTAAAAATGGATAAAATACATTTATCCTTATCACGATGCTTAATGACTAAATAAATGATCATCGCGATAATAAATAATAAAATAATTGTATATAAAACCATAAAGATACTTTTAACATCTTTAAAATGAATGATTCCCGCTTCACTCATGATAAAATCAGGTAGTTTTAGTGGTTCTTTCCCTGGTCTTTGTAAATAAGAAATCATTGTTTTATAATTTACCATTAATTCATGTTCAGATAATCCAGTGATCATTGTTAAACCGTATTTATGAATAACGTAGTTATAAACGGATGTACAATTTAAGACGATTAATACACTAGTTGCGACCAGTGTCAGGAAAAACCAAATAGCACCTATTCCTTCAATCATCCATTGTTTAATATTCATCTTTTTTAACATATTTTATATCTCCCTTTTCCTAACGTCTCATCATCCACTAAGTCGTTATCATTAATAAATGCCCTGTTCATTCTATTGCAACACCAATAACCCAATCGTATAGTATGACAATAGATTATAAATAATAAAAATGATAAATCACTTCAACTCGTCATATAATGAATTGATGAGCTATCATTCTTTTCTTATTATAAAATCATATGAAGGAGATGACAATAACTAATAGGAAAATATACCCTATTATCGTCATCATAAGTCATTAAACGGTGACTTGAAATTCTTAAGTATTTTTTAATAGTTAACTTAACTCGTGTTAAAATTCTCCGACTTTCTAAATCAATTGATCAACGATAAGGATATTCTATTTGTCTTCATAACCAGTTTCAAAGTAGTTCAATTCCAAAAATATTGTCATTTAATGTAGATTGGTATTACACGATAAAAACTGAAAAATCATTTAAAATATGATAGAATAATAATATTATTAATAAATTCTAAATGCTTTTGAAAGGGAGTGATGAGTTTGGATTTCAACCAATTAATCTTAACAGAGGATGAAGACATCCGTGTAAAACGCGCTCATGCGGTAAGTATTGAAATTGAAAGTTACATGGGTCATGGTCCACTTGAAGTGATGGAATTTGGATGCAAAACGGGTCTAATCTCCTTAAACCTAAAGAACAAAATATCAGAAGGATTACTTGTGGATAGCTCCGCAGAGAATATTAAAGAGCTTGAACAAAAACTTCGTGATCGCCATCTCTCTCATCTTCAAACGTATACGGGTGATATTTTAGAGTCAGATATTGATCGTCAATTTGATGTCATTTACAGTTCAATGGTCATGCATCATATTAAGGACTTCAAAGCAGTCATCAAAAAACTAGTTAGCTATTTAAAAAATAATGGGAAACTAATCATTGTTGATTTATTACCTGATAGTGGAGAATTTCATCGTCATCATTTAGAATTTGATGGACACCATGGATTTACAATTAACGAAATGGTAGCAGCCTTAAAGGAAGCCGGTTTAAAAGAAGTGACTGGTCGTAAGTTTTACTCAAGTTATAAACCAATCGAAAATAAAAACCATCCTTATAGCTTATTTAGCGTCATAGGAATGAAATAAAAACGTAGTCTAACCGACTACGTTTTTTTCATAAAGATTTTATTTTTGAAACTGATCAATAAAAGATAGAATCGTTTGTTCAACCTTTTGTTGCTCATCCCCACGATAATAGAAATGACCAGACTCACAAAGCTCTACCACTTCAAAATCAGCTCCTGATAAACTATTTTTTAAAATCTTAACAGTTTTATATCTAACAAACTCATCACATCCACCATGAATAAACAATAACTTCTTCTTCAGATGAGGCAGTCTTTTTTTAGTTTGATTCATCAAATAAAACAAATCTAAATATCTTGGAATCCAGTGAAGATAATTTCTCCATGTCCCTTTTGTAATACTCCAAGCTCGATAGCTTGCTAATACATACTCATCATTTGGACTATAGCGACCTGTCATGACTTTCAATGAACAAATAAATCCCTTCAAACTAACTTTCACTGCTAACGGGGTGGCCATCGCAACTACGCCTACGACACTGTCATGTTTCTCACTCGCTAACAATGATAATAAAGATCCCATCGAATGTCCGACTAAAATAATAGTTAAATATTTCTTAGATAATTGTTCAATTTTTTCATCTAAGAAACTCACCCACTGATCACGATTACTTTTTGAAAATCCTTCGGCAGTTGTTCCATGACCTGGAAGTAAAATTCCAAAAGCGGACATTCCGTGATCTAACACCTTAGCTGCCAATCCATGAAATTGAAATGGACCTTCTAAAATACCGTGAACAAAAATAACTGCTGTGTTTGCCCCAACTAACTCACAGGAAAATGGCTCATGTGCAGCATGTTTTTTTATATTCATTTTATCATCCCCTGTTCACAATCTTTCTCAATCATTAGTTTTAATGCTACTTTGTTATTCAATACATCCCAATCAAAAATATCACGAGTTTAAACTATTACTTTCTAACTCACTAATTAGCCTGTTTTTATTTATCATTAAAAAGACACTCTACTTTATATTGAGCATCATGCAAAAAAGAATACCATAACTACTTATAATAGTCATGATATTCTTGTTTTAACTAATTTAAGAAATAATCATAGGCACTTAAAGCATCTAAGACATGGTACTGTGGTGTATACGGACTTCCCTTTGCATGAGTTGTTATTAACAAGTATTCATTATCACCATCTGTCGCATAACTTGCTAAACAAAGTGCAGCTTCTTCTGTATAGCCTGTTTTTCCACCTAACACCTCACCCCCATCAAAAATAGGAGACGCCATTCGATCAAACATACGACTTGTAAATGTTAAGTCATTGGCACTATCTGTCGTGTAAGACTTAGCTGAAAATATTTCTCTAAACATTTCGTTATGTAAGGCAGCTTTTTCTAACATGGCTAAATCCCAAGCCGTTGAATAATGCTCATCATCATGAAGTCCGACTACATTAGTAAAATGAGTATCTTTCATTCCTAACTGTTTTGCTTTTTCATTCATGAGCGCCACAAATCCTTCTTCAGAACCTGCCACTACTTTAGCTAACATTAAAGCTGCATCAGCACCCGATGGTAGCATCGTTCCATACAATAGATCTTTGTAAGAGACGACTTCTCCATTAGAGAACCCTGCAATCGCAGCCCCCTCTGCTGCCAATGCCTGATAATCTACATCGATAATAATCTCTTCATCTTTCATATGTTCTATTCCAACTAATACGGTCATCATTTTAGTTAATGAAGCAGGATAAGTTCGTTCATACGCATTCTTTTCATAAATGACTTCATTTGTTGTTAAATTAACTAAAAGCGCATAATCACTCATCAGATCTAAATCAACATCAGATTCAGTTAACACTTGATTCGTTTTAAAACCATAACCGTAAAAAAGAGTAAATGATAATTCTTCACGATGACAACTATAAAATTGATCGTAATGATTAGAAAATGATTCATTATTGACAGTCGCTTGTACGTTTATAGGCATTAAAAAACTTAGCATTAATAAAGCACTCATCATTACTTGTTTTGATGTTTTTAATTTAAACATAAAAAAATCAACTCCTCTTATATGAATATTAAACCATATAATTGAAATTGATTCTTTATTAATTTTATGTAATTATTTACCTTAAACTGACTTTTATGTTTATTGATGCTTTTCTTGTAACTTTTTAAAGAAACGATAAATACTCTCTAACGCTAGAACTAGATCTTCACGAAACTCTAAATCTTTAAGAGCAGCGTTGACTAATTCTTCATGGAATTGCTCATGGATTTCAAAAACTTTTTGTCCTTTTTCTGTTAAATCAAGTAGAACGACACGTCGATCGTTAACATCTCGTTTACGAGTCACATATCCCTTCTCAACTAAACGATTCACAGAAGTTGTTAATGTTCCCATTGTAATCATTAAACGTTTAGATACCGTCCCCATCGTTGCGGGCTCACATTTGCGAATCGCCTCAATCACATGGATTTCTGTCATTGTCACATCCACAGCATCATTTTCTGTTAAATTGCGTTCTTCTAAAATCAAAATTTGATTAAAAACATCTGTTAATAAATCATTAATCACTTTTCTCGAACGATCCATCCACACTTCACCTCCGAATTTTAATTTCTCTATTCCATTAATAGGTTGTTAATCTTGCACCTAATTATAACATTTATCCACAGGAATTTAAATTTTTTATGACCGCATTGTAAAAGATTAAAAAAACTAGGAGAACGATATGATCACTCTCCTAGTTAATAGCTCAAATTATTGTTGGGCTTCAATATATTCAACGATATTTTTTACGCTTTTCATTGATTTTGCATCTTCTTCAGCGATTTCTAAATCGTATTCTTCCTCTAATGCCATGATTAATTCTACAGCGTCTAATGAGTCAGCTCCTAAATCTTCTAACGTTGATTCAATTGTTACTTTTTCCTCATCTACACCTAATTCATCTACAATAATTTCTTTAACGCGATCAAATACCATTTTGACTTCCTCCTTCATCTAACTATACTATTATTATAAATACTTTGAATAGCAAAGTAAACAGTTTTTTGTCTTTTTCATTTGAAAAGCAAACTATTTTCATTAAGCTTTTTCGACAGTATATTTAGACTTTAACCCTTGTGTGAAGTTAGAGTACATTTCGTTTTGTTTTTTAGATGTTAAGTATTGTTGAATTTGTCCTTTTACATCTGCAAATGGAAGAACATCTTTTTTATCTAATAACTTAATTAAGTGATATCCGAATTGTGTTTTAACAACTCCTGAAATTTCACCGATATTTAAAGCAAATGCTGCTTGTTCGAATTCAGGAACCATTTGTCCACGACCGAAATCTCCTAAATCTCCACCACGTGATCCAGATGGACATTTTGAATTAACGCTTGCTAACTCATGGAAGTCCGCTCCATTTTCAATCGCTGCTAATAATTCTTTAGCTTGCTCTTCTTCATCTACTAAAATGTGTGCAGCACGAATCATTTCTTCTTTGAATTGATCTTTATTTTCATTGTAATACGCTTCACACTCTTCATCTGTTACAGTAATTGTTTTAAACATTTGTCCGATACTGTGTTGGAAAACAAATTCGCGATATAATTTTTGGAATTCTTCTGTTTGTGTTAATCCTGATTCAATCGCATCTTCAACGACTAATTGGCGTGCAATTAACTCGTCTAATAAATCTTGTTTTTGCTCGTCTGTTGTAATATTGATATGTTGTTGAGTACGTAATGCTTCAACTGTTTCATTTAACATTTCTTCAGTGATAGCATAATCTTTAACTTTTGCTAATACTTTTGACATGATCGTAACATCCTTTCGGGTTCTTTTTATAGACCTATTGTATTATTTATTTCAATTTTAGTAAATATATATACCAAATTATTCATCGGTATTTCTGTATTATCCACATCTGGCATTTCATAATCTGAAGCAATGAAGTTAAAATAACTCATCAAACTCTCCTCTCATGATTAAAACTTAGCTTACCACTATATCTATAATATAGAAATTATTACCACTTAAATGATATACTATACCTAACGAAGGGGGAAGGAGAACATGGAACTATTAGGTGAAACAAACATTATGGTAAGCTTTTTTTCTTACATCTTATTTAGATTACCTAATCTATTAAACTTGATGATTTACTTCTTAGTTATTTACTCACTCATTCTATTAATTAAATGTTTAAAAATTTATATCAAAAATCATTCCAATGAATCTAAAACTAAGGTGCAGTAAATAAACAAAGAGGGATTACGTCTAGTTAGACATAGTCCCTCTTTGTTTGTTATTTTGCTTCTGGAGCAATCATAGTTAGAGCTAATCGTTTACGTTGTAAATCAACTGAGTCTACCCACACTTTAACGATATCCCCAACTGAGACAACATCCATTGGATGTTTAACGAATTGCTTGCGCATTTTTGATAAGTGAACAAGTCCATCTTCTTTCACTCCACAGTCAACAAAGACTCCAAAGTCTACAACGTTACGAACTGTTCCTTGTAATTCCATTCCTGGTTTTAAATCTTCTAGTTTTAAAACATCAGAACGTAAAAGGGGTGCTTCCACATCATCACGAGGATCGCGATTTGGAGCAATGAAAGCATCTAAAATATCATTTAATGTATGTTCTCCTACTCCTAAACTTTGAACTAAGTTCTCACGATTCACTTTTTCAATCGCAGACTTTAATTCAGGTGTTCCTAAATCATCTTTATTAAATCCTAGTGTTTCAAGCACTTGTTCTGCTACTTGATAACTTTCTGGGTGAATCCCTGTTTTATCAAGTGGATTTACTCCATCAATGATACGTAAAAATCCAATCGCTTGCTCATATGTTTTAGCTCCTAAACGAGCTACTTTCTTTAATTCTTCACGTTTAGTAAACTTTCCAACTTCATCACGATGCTTAACAATATTATTCGCAATGGTTGTTGAAAGTCCCGCTACATACTTTAATAACGCAGGTGATGCCGTATTAACATTAACCCCTACCTGGTTCACCGTTGTTTCAACAACAAAGTTTAATGAATCATTTAACTTAGATTGCGTCACATCATGCTGATATTGCCCAACTCCGATTGACTTTGGATCAATTTTAACCAGTTCAGCTAATGGATCTTGTAAGCGACGTGCGATAGATACCGCTGAGCGTTCTTCTACTTGTAAATCAGGAAATTCTTTTCGGGCTAATTCTGAAGCAGAATAAACGGATGCCCCTGCCTCATTTGTAATAATATAATAAATCGGATGTTTAATTTCTTTTAAAACATCAACGATAAAGCTTTCTGTCTCGCGTGAAGCCGTTCCGTTTCCGATAGAAACAATCTCAACTTGATACTGATTAATTTTATCAATCACCTTTGCACGAGCTGCCGCCACTAACTTAGGATCAGCCGTTGAACCTTTAGATTTTTCATGTGGATAGATTACATCGATATCTAAAACTTTCCCTGTTTCATCAACAACAGCTAACTTACATCCCGTACGAAACGCTGGGTCTACCCCTAATACTACTTTTCCTTTCATCGGTGGCTGTAATAATAACTGACGCACATTTTCTGAGAAAATATGAATGGCTTGATTTTCAGCGATTTCTTTTAAATGAGCACGAATTTCACGTTCAATCGATGGTTTAATTAAACGTTTATAAGCATCTTCAATCGCTAATTTCACTTGTTTTGTCGCTTCTGTTACTTCATGAACACAAATTACCTGTTTAATTAAGTAACGATGCACCCCTTCTGCATCATCTAAAATAGAAATACGTAAAATTTTCTCTGATTCTCCACGATTCATCGCAAGCACTCGGTGAGGAACAATGCGTGAAATAGGTTCACTATATTCATAATACTGTTCATAAACTTTACGCTCATCTAATGATTCATCACGAACTTTAGATTGAATCTCACCTTTTTTCGTCATATATTCACGAATCCATTTACGATAATCAGCGTTATCGGCAATCGTTTCAGCGATAATATCACGCGCCCCTTGTAAAGCCTCATCAACACTTAAAACTTCATCATTGATATATTTAGAAACTTCGCTTTCAAGGCTTTCAGTTGGATATGTCAATAAATACTGCGCTAACGGTTCTAACCCCTTCGCCTTTGCCATGGTGGCACGTGTTTTCTTCTTCTCTTTGAATGGACGGTATAAATCTTCAATCTCTGTTAATTTTTCAGCTTTTAAAATTTGATTTTTTAACTCAGGTGTTAACATTCCCTTTTCATCAATTAAACGAATAACATCGTCTTTACGTTGTTGTAAGTTTACACCATACTCATACGTTTTCGAGATCTCTCGAATTTGTTCTTCGTCTAATGCTCCTGTTACCTCTTTACGATAACGAGCAATGAATGGAACTGTTGATCCTTCTTCAAGTAACTTTAAAACCGCATTAATTTGATTAGTCGTAATATTTAATTGCTTAGCAATCTGTTGGTATAACTTATTCATAAATTGTTGTTCCATCAAAAGGTCCTCCTCATGTATGCAAGCATCAGTAACTTTTTGTAAAAAACTACTGACTTGATTATCTGTCACTCATCATTAATCTTATAAAACGTATATTGTTCATTTGTTTCGCTAAACAACGACGTAAAATATTGTATCACAAATCAAAAAATAAATAAGCAAATATCTAAAATTTCCCACAAACTGTTGATTTAAGGTCTTTTAGAAATTTATTTAGAGCAAATTTAAAAATAAGCTATTCATAGATGAAAATAACATGATTGCCTAGATCATTGCATACTATCAGTTAGGTTGTTATAATGCAAACATAACTTAGATAAAAAAAGAGGGATGAGAATGAAAAAAGCTATAATTTTTGACATGGATGGATTATTAATTGATAGTGAACGCGTCACATTTGAAGAATACTGCCTTAAATTGAAGCAATTAAATTATGAATTTAATGAAGATATTTACCGTCGTTGTCTTGGAAAAAATAAAACTGGGATTTATCAAGTATTGTTAGATCATTTTGGAGACAGCTTTCCAATCGATTCTGTTTGGGATGACGTTCATGTTTCTTTAGATCATCGACTGCAACAAGAAGTTCCGTTAAAAAAAGGAATCATCGAACTACTAACTTTCTTAAAGGAACGTGGGTATAAAACAATTGTTGCTACAAGTAGTTCTCGTCAGCGAGCAGATATGATTTTAAAAGCTGCTAATCTTCATCACTACTTTGATGATACGATTTGTGGTGATGAAGTGACTTGTGGAAAACCTAATCCAGAAATTTTCTTAACGGCTTGCGAGAAATTAGGGGTTGATCCTTGTGAGGCTTTAGTTTTAGAAGATAGTGAAGCTGGAATTATGGCTGCACATGCTGGAAATATCGATGTCATTTGTGTTCCTGATATGAAATATCCAGAAGAAGAATTTGTTTTAAAAACAACTAAAGTCGTGGATTCATTACTTGATGTCATCGACCATTTAAAATAAAAAAGAAAAAACTGTTATCTGATTAGATAACAGTTTTTTAGTGATGGTTTTAAACATACTCTCCCAATATAAATAAAGGCAACGAGTTCTTGCCTATTCTTAAACTTAATCCTTATCTATCATACAGCAATAATATGTAGAATTCATGGGGATACCGTCAAATTATTGTAGAAACTTCTTTAAAAGTTAGGATGACTTGATTCTTTATCTAATTGTAAAATGATCTTAATCAGTTATCTACATTAGCATTCATTCGCTAAATTAATCCTAATTCTTTGCATGCTTTATAAATTCCATCTTCATAAACTGGCTTAGCTACATAATTGGCATGTTTTTTTAATTCTTCATGAGCATTTCCCATCGCAACGCCACATCCTACTTTTTGTAACATTTCAATGTCATTTAAGCCATCTCCAAAAGCAATCGCATTTTCCGGTTTTAATCCTAGTTTGTTTAAAATAACCTCAATTGCCGTTGCTTTTGATCCGACTTTAGGTAATAAGTCAATTCCATTGGGTTGCCAACGAACCACTCGTACCTCTTCAATAGACTCAAAAATATGCTCCTCTTCTTTTGTTACTCCCGCTACCATTTGATAAATTTTATAGTCTGGTTTTTCTAAATCTGTTTCAATGATTGGATAAGGAAGATTCATATTATCAAGAGCCTCTAATAAAACCTCTTGATTTTCTCCTGATAACACATAATGATGAGTAGGCATCCATAACAGGGGAACATGATACTTTTTAGCTACCGTCACAATTTTATCAAGCAATTCACTACTATAAGGTGCTTCATACATCACTTCACGATTCATTACTGCATATTGTCCATTCGTACAAATATAACTGTCAATTCCAAGCCCATCTAATAGATCTTCAATCATAAAAGGTGAACGTCCTGTCGCAATAAAGGGTGTAATCCCATTTTCTTTTAATAAACGAATCGCCTCAATTGTTGAAGCTGGAACTAAATCCATATCGGATAGCTGATCACGTGTTGAATGATTATCCACAATCGTCCCATCGACATCAAAAAACGCAACCTTAATCTCCATTTTCAAACCTCCTGCTTATAAAAAAAATCAAAACTCAATATTCATAGAATACTACAAAAACATATTGAAATCTACCAAATCAAATAGAGAAACAACATAATTCTTTCTAATTTTTAGGATATTTGAGGCTAAAAAATCAAAATCATCTATCAAAAATGTATGAATAATCATCTGTTTACTTATACTGAATTATAAAGGAGGAGACGATATGCCAGTAGAATCAATAACTACACCTATTCAAGCAATGACTTATATTGCTAGCAATCTTGTACTCTTACTTGCGGTAATCTCAGTTTTAACTTATCTCTTCTTAAAAGGTTATGATTTCGTCATGAAAAACAATTTACCTAAATAGAGAAAGGGCCTACGTTTAATTAAACACTAATTAAGCGTAGGCCTTATATTTTTTATTTTTGCATTCATGATTACTTACGATTACCCTCTTTATCAAATGAAATCTTAACACGCCATTCAGTTAGACCAACCACTAATAATCCCATGATCACAATTTCAACGAGATTAATAATAACTAACTCCCAAGTAGCTAACATTCTAAAATAAGAATTTAAAAACACGCCAACTACTAATAAAATTCCACCTACAATTAATAATAATTTAGCCGCAAACTTGTTAGCCACTTTCCACGTTTCGATCGTTTGTTTCACAGATAACAGGTGATACCCTAATCTTCGATGCGGTAAGTCTGATTCTAAATAAGTTACAATCCCTAAAAACATAAATAATAAAGGTGCAATAAATATACTAAATTCCTGCATCTTTTAATTCCTCCCTTTTATATCCATCTACTATATTGTATATTATACCATATTTATGGTGCGTTTAAAAAAAGCAACAAAATACACAAAAAGCCGACAAAGTTGTCGGCCTTTTATTTGTTAAGTTATCTTTAATACTTTTTTATTCGACTCTTTTAAAATCAAATGTGTAGAATACCTTTGATATAAGATCGTTAAAACTATCGTACTTATTATATATGAAGCAATAACATAAGGAGCGTTATACACAAGGGAGTAAATCCATGGATTTTGAGCACCTGCATACTCCGAGAAAAAAACAACTCCTGAAATGACATGACATAAAAGTCGAAAACTTGAAGCGATTGCGGTAGCTATCCAAAGATAAATCATACGTTTTGTTCCCGTTGTAGTATTTACTTTTGTAGCCAAAATTCCAGCTAAACCAAGGACGGCAAATGGTAAGGGATAGTCAAATAACAATTGTACAGGATGAATAATATAAGCACCTGTTAACAACTGCATTAATCCCATGACAAATCCTCCAATAAATCCAGAGATCAGACCGTAACGAAACGTAAGAATCGCTAATGGGACTAACGATAAAGAGATCGATCCACCAAATGGCCAAAACCACCCCGAATAAATACTAGCCACATAGTCTACAACAAAAGCTAACGCAACTAAAATACTAATTTCTACTAACTTCTTTGTTTTGGAATTGTTCATAAAAAATCCTCCCCATCATTAGGAGGCTTTACGGCATTATGTAAAGTATAAGAATTTCCTTTTATCAATAAGATAAAAAAGGCTCGTCTACTTCCCTCCGCTAGTCCTAACTAGTTCAGGTTCAAAGGGTTATGCAATATGCACTCTCAGCCGTAAGGCACCCCTAGTACTATCTTTCATACTTAACTTAACACATTTTTCCTAAACAATCAAATCAATTACTGATTAAATTCTTTTAAAATCTTTTGATGTGCTGCTACTAGCGGATAATCTTTTAGTTGCTCGTTGTTAATCCACATCGTTGAATCCTCTGCAACCTCATCCGTATATCTAGTTTTTACATCGATAAAATAACTTTCCATCTCCCAAATACGATGCGAAAAGACATGTGTAAACATTCCAACTAACTCAATATTTTTAACTTCTTCACAAATTGGGGATAACTTTTCGATCAATAATTCTTTTGGTTCTTTTTCACCTGCGTATTCAAAACTTAAAAATTCATAAAAGTTTGCTAATAAGCCTGTTTCAGGACGTTTGTTAACTAAATATTCACCGTATTGATTTTTAACCATGGCAACGACGAGCTTCGTTTTCACTTGATTATTCGCCTTTGTTTTAACCGGTAATAAATCATCAATTCCTTCCTTAAACGCTTGGCAATGTTTTTGAACCGGGCATTCTAAGCACTTAGGCGATTTAGGTGTACAAATTGTTGCACCTAGTTCCATTAATCCTTGATTAAAAGCACTTGGATCCTCATGAGAGATAACTTCTGAAACAACCGCCTCAAATACTTTTCTTGTTTTGGCTTTTGCGATGTCTTCAAAAATACAACAAACGCGACTCATCACTCGAAAAACATTTCCATCCACTGCTGGTGCTGGAATGCCAAAAGCAATACTACTGACAGCTCCTGCAGTATACGGACCTACCCCTTTTAATTTCAAAATTTCTTCATGTGTTGTTGGAAATCCTCCCATCTCTTCAATCATTCGTGCACTTTCACGTAGATTGCGAGCTCGAGAATAATAACCAAGCCCTTCCCAAGCTTTCAGTAATGTTTGATCATCAGCTTCTGCTAATTCCTTTGTCGTTGGAAATAGCTTCATAAAACGCTCATAGTATGGGATGACTGTAACGACCTGGGTTTGTTGTAACATAATTTCCGATACTAAAATACGATAAGGATCTCGATTAATTCGCCAAGGTAAATCACGTTTAACTTCGTAATACCATTTAATCAGATCATTTTGAAATGCTTGTATATCTAAATGCTCCGTATAGTTTTGTGTCAACTTCTTCACCTACTTTTTATTCATACTATTAGTCTATCAGAACTAAACTTTAATTAAACGCAAGATACTACATTTGTTTATATGAACTAAAAATAAAAAGCACCTGCAGGACATATAGTACATTACGGTGCTTTTTATTCAAAACTAACGTTTATTCGGTGAGATTATAGTTTTTAAACCCCTTCTATAATCTCATCTTACTATGATTATACTCATCTTTTTTGAAAAATACTAGTGGTATTATCACCCACACAAATGTTCGTTTAAAATTTTAACAAGTGGACGAATATCTGTTCCTTTCAAGAATTGAAATTCCATTTGATTAATAGCTGAAGCCCATACTTTTAATTCAGCATCTAAATCAAATGTTCCAGAACTTTCACATGAAAAAGCAGTTAATTTAGATAGTGGTAAAATCATATACTCTTTTTTGCGGCCAGTAATCCCTTGAACATCAATAACCAATAACTTTTTATTCGTAACGATTAGACGATCTCGAACTGATTTATAAGATAGTAAAACCTCTTCTTGATTGCTGATTAAAAAGTCAAATAAATCTCGACCATCTTCAAGATTGGTATTCATTAAACCAATGATTTTAGGTTGTATTTCAGCCATTTATTCATCTCCTTATTCAACGTAAACTCAACTCATTATACGAATTTTTATTAAAATTTATTCACAGGAGTAAGAAAAATTAAAAAAGGTGCCTTAGGCACCTTTTTATTTAGATAAGACAACTGCATCCTGTTTATCTAATTCTGTTAAATAAACCTTTACTACCTCTTTGTGTGAAGTCGGAATATTTTTCCCAACATAATCGGCACGAATAGGTAGTTCTCGATGTCCACGATCGATTAATGTCGCTAATTGAATGTTTTTAGGACGACCATACTCAAGTACAGCCTCTAATGCCGCACGAACCGTACGCCCTGTATATAAAACATCATCTACTAAAATCACAGTTTTTCCATTTAAAGTCATCGGAACAGTACTTTGGTTTACAATGATTTCTTTCATTTCGCGTGTTAAATCATCGCGATATTTTGTAATATCTAACTCTCCTAATGGAACAGTAACATCTTCAAAAACTTCAATTAAACGGACTAAACGCTCAGCTAAATAAGAACCGCGTGTTCGAATACCAATAATAACAACATCATTTAAGTTATCATTTTTTTCTAAAATCTCATGTGCAATTCTTTTTAATGAACGCGTAATTGTGTCCTGGTCAAATAATACTTTCTCCATTAAATTAAGAGACCCCTTTCCTCTTAGCATAGGTTGATTTTAGAATATCATAAAAAGTCTTAATTTTGAATATAAAACGAAGCCTTTCATCAGTGAAAATAAATTCAAAAGCTATACTGAAGAAAATTCCCTTATCTACAGATCAAACTTAATATTTCAAAATTTCATTCAATGAAATTTTATCAAGCCTTATCTTTGAACACTTCATTGCCACTTGATAAGTCACTAAAACAATCATAATTCCAACCATTGCTTGAACGAATGTAAAATCTGTTGGGATTGCCATCGGTAACTCAGAAGCAATTAACACCATGATGTAGTTCACTAATTCCTTTGTGACAGGAATACTTAATAAATAAGCAAAAATAACAAAAGGAAAATAAATAGTTAGAACCATTTTTGAAATTTCTTTTTCTTTATAGCCCATCACTTTTAAAATTGAAATCTGTTTTTGATTTTCATCAATAATAAACATCGTAATTAAAATCATCATCAAACTACCTAAAATTGAAGCGATCACAACCATCATCATTAAAGAAAGGCGAATCATCTCCATCCCAACTTCAATGTTTTTTTGTAAATCATCAATAGAAAAGATATAGGAGATATTTTTATCACTTGTCGGACGTTCATGACTCCATTTACCATTATAAGCAGTTGGTTCAACACCTAATCTTTGACCTAAAGAGGCTAAACTTGTATAAGCCATTGGGCCGTTATAATGATCAACAATCCCCACAATAGGAAAGGATAAAGTTTTTCCTTTAACTTCAAGCGTCAGTTCATCTCCAATAGATAGCGAGTAGGCCGTTGCGATAAATTGATTAATAATTAATCCCTCTGCTGTTAGTGACGTAATATCTGTTCCATTTGCATCATAAAGAGGATTCATGAAATTATACGGTTCAATTCCATAAAGACAAAAAACAGTACTCTTTCCATCTAAAAGTGGCTGTACAGTATATTCTAAAAAAGGAGTTTCAAAATTATCTAAAGGCTCTTGGATTAACTTATTATATTTGACTTGATAACTATAATTCACATATCTAAAAGCTTTATCCACAATATTTTCCACTGATTTAAAGGCGATAGATGCAAATACAAGAAAAATACTTGCGATAAAAACGACACTAAACAATGATAAAATCTTTCCGATATTTCGAAAAGCTAATGAATATTTAAAACGAGTCTCAAATTTAAATGGTTTTAAGCCCTTCATTAGCCACTTTGAAAAAGGTGAGATCTTTAAATGACTATTTTCTTTCATTAACTTTAACGGCTCATCTCTTAATAAAACGAATAAAATCATTAAACTCGATACCCCTACAATAATGATTGGATAAACAATTCCACCAAGAATTAGATCTTTTGTAAAATAAAACTGAATCATCGGAACAATGTAGTTTGTCATATAGGTATTAGCCATCATAGCAGCTGCCCCTATCCCTAATAAAAAACCAACGAGACTACCAATTATGGAAGCTAATAAGGGGTACGACACATAACTAATGGCGATTTGATATCGATGATATCCCATCGATTTTAATATTCCAATTTGTACGCGTTCAGCGTTAATTCTTTTTTTCATAATCAAGACAATGACAACAAGCGACATGAATAATAAAAGTCCCGTAAACGTCATCGACAAAACTTGATTGCTATTTAAATGTGCGTGTACCGTGCTGATACGAACATTAATATCTTTACTCATCGCATACGCAACACCATCTGTCGCTGAAATTTGTGATATTTTTGACTCTAGATGATCAACTTCATGATTAAAAGACCCACTATATAAAACCCACTGCTTTTGGTTAAATTGTTGATAAGCCGTATCTGTGACAATAGCTATGGTCTCAGTCGCTGGTTCATATAACGGACGGTCGTAATTAAAAATAGGATAGATATAATCCGGTACCGCAATAAAAGCTGAAATAATAAATGTTTTATCATCTAGTAAAATCGAATCACCGATGGTTAGTCCATTAGCCTCCGCGTACGTTTTAAATACAGCGACCTCATAATCTTCAACGGGAAGGGAACCATCAATAACATAAGTTAAGTTTACAGATTCCGTTTGTTTAATAAGACGGTAGTTATACGTCTTTCCACTTATTTCAGTGATAACATCTCGATAAAATCGCCCCTCAAAGGTCGCATCATATTCTTCACTTAAAACATCAATTTGATCATTGTAGTAATCAATTAACGTATATTCATATTCTTGCATTAACTGGGTTTTAGATTGATTAGCAAGCGCAGAAATACTCACACCTTTTCTTGCAATCATTTGACGAATATCATCTGTGCTTGGAACGGAGAGAACAACAAAGAAATCTTCTTGATTCGTAGCTTGTGTATAATCTGTTAAAAAGTAACTAACGGAAGCAATCGCTCCCTGTAGGGAGACATAAATAAACGATGCCATTGTCACTAAAATGACAATCGATAAAAATTGAAATGGTTTTTGGCGAATTGTTCGTAATATATTTTTTGATAACATTAGGTCCAGCTCACTTCATGTGCACGTTTTTTATATAAATTTTGCTTCACTTCAATAATTTCTCCTGATTTCATTCGAACAACTTTATCGGCCATCTCTGCAATTCCTAAATTATGTGTAATGAAAAAAATGGTTGTTTGAAACTCTTCGTTAATTCGTTGCAAAATATCTAGTACCGTTTTGCCTGTGTCTTCATCTAAAGCACCTGTTGGTTCATCACAAAATAAGATGGATGGATTTTTAACTATCGCTCTTGCGATTGCAACACGCTGCTGCTGACCTCCTGATAATTGATACGGAAATTGATTAAATAAATTTTCTAACATCACTTCTTTTAAAACGTTAGTGACATCTAATGGACGATCACTCAAACGGGCTCCTACTTCTACATTTTCAAATACCGTCATATTAGGCATAAGGTTATATTGTTGAAAAATAAATCCTAATTCTTTTCGACGAAAATCAGTTAGTTGAGATGATCTCATTTTTGTAATTTCTTGACCACTAACTAAAATCGTTCCATCATTGACTTCATCTAATCCACCACTCACATGAAGTAAGGTTGATTTCCCAGAACCTGAAGGACCCAAAACAACAACAAACTCCCCTTTTTTTACTTCTAAATTTACATCTTTTAAAGCAGTCGTCTTTATATCGCCGGATACATATTGCTTATGTACATTTTGAATTGAAATAACCATTGTCTCACCTACCTCCTAAAAATATCCTAATTTCAGTATTAACAAAAAATGTATTTTTATGCTTTATACAGAATGAAATGTAATATTTTTGAAATTACTTAAGTTTATGTTTAGCGAATGTCTGAATGTCTATAAAAAGATATAGGTATATAAAGTCGTATTATGCTAAAATGAAAAGATAAAAAGATGAGGTGTTCATAATGTCCATTATATTAGCTACACTAAATTCGAAATATATTCATACTAACTTAGCCATTCGTTATTTAAAAGCAAATGCTCCGGAATTTGATATTACGTTAAGAGAATATACACTAAAAGATACACTTGAAAATATGTTAGATGACTTATTATCATATCATCCAAAAATCATTGGATTTAGTGTTTATATTTGGAACGTGGAAAAGACATTACAATTAATTAATCTTTTAAAAGAAAAAGATCCAACCCTAACTATCTTTATGGGTGGACCCGAAGTTTCTTATGACTTTGATGTTTGGTTTTCAAGAAGCCCTATCGATTACATTATTTATGGTGAAGGTGAGCTTGCCTTTAAAGAATTAATGGAAGCCTTACATAGAATGCGTGAAATATCTGATGTTCGAGGGATTGTTTATCGTCATTTAATGACGAATGAACCGGTACAAAACCCTCCTGCACCTATTCTTGATCCTAAAACAATCCAATCACCTTTTTACTTTGAAGAAGATATTCCACATTTTAAAAATAGAATTCAATACATTGAAACATCTCGCGGATGTCCTTATTCGTGCCAATACTGTTTAGCTTCGGTCGATAATAAAGTCCGTTATTTTGATATTGAAAAAGTAAAAGATGAAATTAGATACTTAATGAAACACGGTGCAACAACGTTTAAATTCCTTGATCGTACGTTTAATATTAATAAAAAATATGCATTAGATATGTTTAACTTCATTATTAAAGAACACTTACCAGGAACGCAATTTCAATTTGAAATTACAGCAGATATTATGCCGACAGAATTAATTGACTATCTAAATGAACATGCTCCTGCTGGATTATTTAGATTTGAAATTGGGATTCAATCAACTTATGAATTAACCAATCAACTCGTGAAACGTCGTCAAAACTTTGATAAGTTAACAACGAATATTTTACGTATTAAAGAAGGTGGAAAAATTATTCTTCACCTTGATTTAATTGCTGGATTACCTGAAGAACCTTATGATCGATTTGAACAATCATTTAATGATGTTTTCAGCCTTCGTCCTGAGGAATTACAACTTGGCTTTTTAAAACTGCTTCGTGGAACTGGCCTTCGTCAACAGGCTGATGAATTTGGATATGAATACGACGAATTTGCTCCTTATGAAATGAAGCGAAATAATACTTTATCTGAAGAAGATGTGCATAACATCCATTTAGCAGAAGAAATTTTAGAACGTTATTGGAATGATCATCGAATGGATTATACAATGAACTACCTAGTCGATCAAAACTTCAGTCAGTCACCTTTTGCTTTTATGCAACAATTTGGCGCGTACTGGGAAAAGCGTTATTCTTGGATTAAGTATCAATTAAGCGATTTATTTACTCGATTATATGATTACTTAGAAACTCTTTCATTAGATAATCTCTCAATCATTCTCTCATACATGAAGCTAGACTATCTAACACAAAGCAAAATTAAGCCTAAAATTTGGTGGGAAGATCGCCTAGATAAAAAAGAACGTCGTCTAATTATTAACGAATTAACTTTAAAATCTGAAAAACTAATGGACATTTTAGCCCATCATCAAATTCCGTTAACAGATGTTTTTAAATATGGCATTCTTGAACCAATCTATCTCGATTCAGACTACCAACCGACTCATAAATTACATTATCTCCTTGTCATTTATTTACCTAATCAACCAACACAACATTACATTCTTGAAGGATTAGATTAATTTATAAACTTTAATCTATAATATTTTACAAATTTTGTATCTCTTCAAACATAGAAATGTTATAATCATTTTTGAATAATGATGTAGATACTAACTATCAGTATGCTTTTTAGCTATCAAAGGAAGTGCAACTATGTTTATCTTTAAGAAGATTAGAAGTTTTCTCCATTCCACCCCAACTCGTTTAATTGCGGGGTATTATTTCTTATTTACCGTCGGATTTGCTATTTTGCTTTGGCTACCATTTAGTCTTCAAGAAGGCGTATCACTATCATTTCTTGACGCCCTTTTTGTTTCAACAAGTGGATTAAGTAACACGGGACTATCGCCTATCTCTACAGTGGAGACATTCAGTATTACCGGAATAGTAATTTTAGCCTTGAATTTGCAAATTGGAGGGCTAGGACTAATGATGCTTTCAACAGCCATTTGGTTACTTGCAGGTCATAAAATTTCTACTCGAGAGCGAGCTCTTATCATGACTGATCAAAATCAAATCAATTTAAGTGGTGTGGTCAAGCTCGTTAAATCGGTTTTAATTTCATTTTTAATCATTGAGCTAAGCTTTATGCTTATTCTTGGAAATTACTATTATTTCATGGGGTATTATTCTAATTATTGGACAGCCATGCTTCAAGGATTTTTTACAACCGTATCTGCTATTACAAACTCAGGGTTTGATATTACGGGAGCCTCTTTAATCCCTTTCCAAAATGATTACTTTGTCCAAACCTTACATATGTTCTTAATGTTCTTCGGCGCAATGGGATTCCCTGTTATTCTAGATATTCAACGCTATGTCCAATGTAAGAAAGCAAATAAACGTTTCAAATTTTCAATCTATACTAAGTTAACGATGATCACAACAATTATTTTGTGGATTGTCGGTATTATTGGATTCTATATTTTTGAATATCATCATTTCTTAGTAGATAAAGGACCCATCGAAGGATTTTTCTATGCTACATTTAACTCATTAACAACACGTAATGCTGGATTTGCAACAGTTGATATGAATGCTTTCACAACCGCTACTCTTACGATGTTTTGTGGTTTAATGTTTGTAGGTTCATCTCCAAACTCATCAGGTGGAGGGATTCGTACAACAACATTTGCAATCATAGTATTAGCCATTTTATCATTCGCTCGTGGAAAAGAATATGTTAATATTTACGGACGCGAAATTGAAACCAATACCGTCTATAAATCATTTATGATTTTTATTGTAGGAATATTGATTGTTTGTTTATCCACTCTTCTGATTTGTGCAAGTGATTCATTTTCATTAATGGAAATCTTCTTTGAAGTGTCGTCAGCATTTGGTACAACGGGACTTACGATGGGGATTACCGGTGAATTAACTTCTTTCGCTAAAATCGTCTTAATTGTAACTATGTTTATCGGACGTATTGGAATCGTCACGTTCTTAATGATATTCCGTACAAATTCTCATCCAGTAAAAGTACGTTATCCAAAAGCTGACATAATAATTGGATAATTTATGAATTTGAACATTTTTATACAATGAAAGCATTTTTATATGGTAAATTAAAGGTAGGACCTCATTTTATTAAGATCCTACCTTTTTTATTTCTATCTTTTATAACATCCCATAATCATCACGTTTATTTCGTCTAATATTAAACCAACATAAATAAGATAAAGTAAATGATTAGATTTTCGTATTTTAAAGGGTTAGAATGAAATGAGACATTCATTTTAATTAATCCATTTGGTACGAACGGTAACTTTTAAGCTATTTAACCATGTTCATGTGATTGACTTAATGATAGATGATAAATTTGGTTTTAAACTAAAAAACATGCTTATGTTTTTAGTTTAAACAATTAAGAGTATTGATAAATCATATAAAAAACATTATGATATGATTTAATGATATCACTTTATGAAAATAGGAGGAGATTTTATGGTACTTGACCGCTCAAAAGACTCTAAGCCACTGTATTTACAAATTAAAGATATCTTAAAACATAAGATTATTAATAAAGAATACGCAGTAGGAAGTACGATTCCATCCGAAAATGAGCTAGAAGATATGTTTGGGGTTAGCCGTATGACGATTCGTCAGGCTGTAAATGAATTAGTAAATGAGGGTTTATTAAGAAAAGAACGTGGTCGTGGAAAGGGAACCGTTGTTTTATCAAGCGCTATTGCCGATAAGTTATCAACGGTCAAAAGCTTTACTCAAAAAATGCAAGAACAGGGATTAGTTTTAAAAAATAAACAAATTAATGTTTCACTCGTTACACCAGATGAAACGGTAGCAGCAGCATTAAATATCAATTCAAACGAACAGGTTTTAAAATTAAGTCGTATTCGCATGGTTAATAACGATATTATCATGTACACCATCTCATACGTGCCTGGATTTTTAAATCTTCCAGTTGATGCCGAACTTTACGGATCCCTTTATCAATTGTTAGCTGCACAAAACATTCAAATCACGCATGCAGAAGAATATATCGAGGCCATGTTAGCTGATCAACTGATTAGTGAGGCTTTAGAAATTTCTATTAATGATGCCGTGTTAAAGCGTACACGTATTAGTCAAGATCAGTATAATCGTAATATTGAATACACAACAACCTACTACCGTTCAGATAAATACAAATATGTTGTTGAACTAACTGTTTAAAAAGCCATTCCTAAGATGGCTTTTTTTATTCCATAAATGATTTATATAAAAATATAGTGGCTTTATCTATATTAACGTAAGTAAAATTAAGCACTTATGTGATTTTAAACATCTCTCCACCTTTCATCTCTTTAGACAAGTATATGTTTTGATAATGCAATTATAATAATACTAACAACTCTAACTAAAGAAGGTGTTAAACTTGGAAGAAACACAAAAACTTAAAGTCATTCCACTCGGTGGTTTAGGTGAAATTGGAAAAAACATGACAGCCATTGAATATGCAGATGAACTCATCGTCATTGATTGTGGAATTGCCTTCCCAGATGAAAGCATGTATGGGGTTGATTTAATTATTCCTGATATTACTTATCTAATTGAGAATGAATCAAAAATTAAAGGAATCTTTATTACTCATGGACATGAAGATCACATCGGAGCGATTCCATTCATCTTAAAACAAATTAATATTCCTATCTATGGAACGAAGCTTACGATTGGGTTAATTGAAACAAAGCTAAGAGAACATGGCCTACTTTCAACGTCGTCACTAAACATCGTAAAACCTCGTGAAATTACGTCCTTTAATCACTTAGGGATTGAATATGTTCGCAATACTCACAGTATTGCTGATTCTTGTTCATTAGCCATTCATACTCCTGCAGGAATTATCTTTCACACGGGTGACTTCAAAATTGACTTAACTCCTATTGATAATGAACCAATGGACTTTGAACGTATTTCTGAACTTGCAAAAGAAGGTATTCTTCTTTTAATGTCAGATAGTACAAATGTTGAACGTAAAGGATATACAATGTCTGAGCAAGCTATTAGCGAGACATTTACTAAATTATTTGAACATGCAACAGGACGCATTATTGTCGCCACATTTGCTTCTAATATCCATCGAATGCAGCAAATTATTGATGCGTCATCCCGCTACAATCGTAAAGTCGCTTTTAGTGGACGTAGCATGGAAAACATCTCAAGTGTTGCGACTGAACTTGGTTATCTACATATCGATGATGATCAGCTTGTTAATATTAACAACATCAATCAAGTTCCAGATGATGAACTTACTCTGATTGTTACCGGTAGTCAAGGAGAGCCAATGGGAGCTTTAGCACGTATCGCTTTTTCAAATCATCGTTATATTAAACTAAAGCCAAATGATTTATTTATTATTTCAGCCTCTCCTATTCCTGGAAATGATAAACTTATCGGGCGCGTCATCAATGAGCTTTATCGAAAAGGATGTAACGTTATCTACAAAGATTTAGAAGCTGTTCATGTCTCAGGACATGCTTGCCAAGAAGAACTGAAGCTAATTCTTAGACTAACTCATCCAAAATTCTTCATGCCTGTTCATGGTGAATATCGTCACCTCGTTCATCACAAAAATCTTGCCCAAAAAGTAGGTATTCCTAAAGATAATATTCGTGTATTATCCACAGGTCAAGTTTTAGAATTAACTAAACATAGTGCAGAAATTAACGGTCGTGTTCGTACGGGAGACATTCTAGTCGATGGAATTGGTGTTGGTGATGTTGGAAATGTTGTTTTACGTGATCGTCGAATGCTTGCTGAAGGTGGAATGCTTATTGTTGTAGCAACAATTGATAAAGAAAGCAAAACACTGATCAGTGAACCATATGTCGTAACGCGTGGTTTCGTTTATGTTAAAGAGTCAGAAGACTTAATGAATGAAGTCAAAGAAATAACTGAAACAGAGATCGAATCATTACTTTCTAATGAAACAAATGAAATCCTTGTGATGAAAAATCGAATTAAAAAGGCGCTTGAACGTTACTTATACGAAAAAACAAAGCGTCGTCCAAGTATCTTCCCTATTATCATGGAAGTCTGACATAAAAAAGGTATCTGATATAATCAGATACCTTTTTCAATAATTTCAATTAAGACATCAGGTCCTTGATCTAACAACTCTTCAAGTTTACCGCCTTGTTCACAATAAGAAATAACCGCAAACATTCCTGAAATAGAGGCATATTTATCCCAAAACGAACCGGTATTTGCTTTTAGAAACGCCTCTTGCGTGAGCGAGTTTTCTTGTGTTAAATAATATCGTAGCTTTTGATAGACAGATTCTCGTCTATTATTCATCTGCTCTGTATGCCAGTCTAATGATAAAACATCTTCTTTATAAGATAAGAAATGCGCAATCCCTTCATCAAAAACGAGTTGTTTTAAAACATCAACTTTCGGTGAATGCTTATAGTATGGATACTTTTCACTGATTAAAACATGAGCTAATTCGTGTGTCAAAAAGTCAGTGGCAATATAGTCTAACTCTTCTAAACGATCAGCATACGTACATAGTCGCACTAAATCTAAAATGATGCAACGCATTCCTGATTGATCTTCCCTTACAAATCCATCATAAGGTTTTGGCGTTCCTGCAATTAAATAAATAGCTGTAGTATCAGGAATACTCATGCCTTGAAATATTTTATGCCATAATCCTTCATTTAAAGGTTTGAAGTTATATAATCTATTTTGAATTGCTTCATATAAATGAACGACAAGCTCTTTATTAACATATGATGGTTCTTCAAATATATATTCACCTGGAATAATCGAATGATAGATCCAATGATCTTTAACCATGTTTAAATTACCATGCTCTAAAAAGGAATCAATGATTTCTGTTTTAATAATCATTAAGGCTCCACCCCCGCTATTATTTTACCATAATTTTAGAAATAACAGCCTTTAAGTGTCAAACCTCTACAAAATTTATCCAAATTAATAAAAAATACCGATAGGATAACGAGGCCACTGAAAAAGGAGCTTATTATTTATAAAATAATAGGCTCCTTTTTCT
>artificially_reared_2__coassemble_334_pt1 | contig 26552 bp, 16 predicted proteins | sample artificially_reared_2__metabat2_low_PE_015 | metagenome-assembled genome bin artificially_reared_2 | reverse complement strand
GCAATTAATTCGTTTGCTAGTTGAAGAATGAGTGCATATTGTTTACATTTCATTAAATCTTCGTCTGTTAAAAGATTAGCATGTTCGTTTTTTATGTTAAAGCGATCAAGAAGTTTAATGGAATAAGCAGCCATCAGTTGCTCTTTCGGTTCAAGTCCGTTAATTTGAAGATTCATCAACAAGTGAAACGTATGTTTATTGATGTTTTGTGCAGAAATAACCTGACCGATTTGATGAAGTTTACTTATCGCTTTTAAAATATTTAAAGAAGAGTGATCGTTTATACCGAGTTGATTAGCAATTGTTAATGTCGACTGTTTAAGTCGATCATTGTGATGTTCATCTAACTTAAAATGAATGAGTAAGTTACAAATAGAATAGTCTAACACAGAATGAGCAGGGAGTTGAAGATTTTTAAATAATAGTCCTTGTCGAATTCCGTATCGGTTAATGATGAGTTCTTTAGAGTCAATATAGCGCATCAGCGATTGAACGGTCATCAGACAACCTAAAACAATATCGGCACGTTCTTTTGACATCCCTTTAATGGTTAAACGCTCTTTAAGTGCCAAAGGAGTGAGTAATTCATAGACAGAATTCATATTTTTATCTGATAGTTTATAGTGATGTTGAAGTTTAAGTGTATCACCCGTTGATTGGCGATAGATTTTACTAATCATTCGTACGGTTCCACCGATTCCGACAATCGGTAGATGAATAGCTTCCTTTAACCAAGGAATTTTTTGATAAGAAGATTGAATAAATTGATTGAAAATGGCTTCTTTTTCTTTATTAATTTCTTCTGTTAGATTAAATTGCTTACTCGTAACAATAGCACCTAGTGGAAGACTGATAGCGTGTATTAATGTCTTATTTTTTACTAAAACAATTTCCATACTTGATCCACCAATATCAATTTGAAGATAATCAGACAAATCAATGGTATGAAGGGTTGCGAGGTAACCATAATACGCCTCGGTTTCTCCAGGAAGAAGTTCAACGGAAATTTGAAGTTGGTTTTGGATACGAGCTAGAAGTTCAGTAGCATTTTTGAGACGACGAGTCGCTTCTGTTGCAATGGCTAGAATTTGATCCACGCGATGATAATCACTTAAATGTTTAAAGTAACTTAAAATATCAAGTAATTGTTTGCTTCCTTCTTCAGTTAACGTTTGATCAGGACTTAAAAATTGACTGATACGAAAAGGGACTTTTTCCTCTTTAATAATATCGTAGTAACGGTCCGAATACAGTGTTGCAATTAAAACTTTAATTGAGTTTGAACCTATGTCGATAATGCTCAATCTTTTCAATCAAATCACACCTTTATCTTTTGATTATGAGTGATATTATTTGATTCTGATTTCAAAATTAATCTTAATCACTCGTTTTGTAGCTGTATTTTATTAGTTAATATGAGTTTTAGTTTATGAATTTTTTAAATCCTAATAAAACTAATCTTTTTTAAAATTTCTCTACATGTGTTAGAAATAAATCTATCTTGTAAAAAATCATGATGACGCTAAGAACTTTTTCTCTAGAAAATTTATCTAGGCTTATATATATAATATAGCAAAAGAGCATAGAATATTAGAAAAGACCGATATGATTTTAATGAAATCAAAAAAAGACGAATGTTTTAACAAAAAGTTAATAAAAATATTACAGAAGATTAATTCATTTGAAGTCGATAATATGATTAAAAATAGGTAGATAGAATAGGGAGAAATAGAGGATGAAGTCGTTAGATCAACCAAGTCATTTTTTTAATCGAGAATTAAGTTTAATCGAGTTTAATCAACGAGTATTAGATCAGGGAAAGAATCATGCGAATCCATTACTGGAGCGTGCCAAGTTTTTATCCATTGTTAGCTCTAATTTAGATGAGTTTTTTATGGTTAGAGTTGCAGGTTTATATGATTTATGTCAAGCGGAACTCAATTCGTTAGATATTTCAGGACGTACGCCGATTCAACGAATGAAAGAATCGTTGTTTAAGACAAGAACACTAGTTAGTGACCTGTATGAGACATATGATCAATTACTAGAGGAATTAAAGACTCATGACATCGAGCTAGTGAAGTATGAGCAGTTAGATGAAAAAACCAAAGGTTATATGGATTATTACTATCAAACGCAGATTTATCCAGTTTTAACTCCAATGGTCATTGATCAAGCACGTCCGTTTCCTTTAATTTTAGATAAGACGTTAAATATTGGACTGTTACTCATAGGTAAACAAGATTATGAACAAGTTTTTGCAACTATTCAAGTTCCATCTGTGTTACCACGACTCGTTCGTGTTCCTACAAAAACAGGTGCTGTTCATATTTTACTTGAGGATTTAATTAAACCAAAGTTATCTGAACTTTTTAGCAGTCATGATGTTTTACATAGTTGCTGTTATCGGATTACTAAAAATGCAGCCATGCATGTGGATGAAGAAGAAGCAGAAGACTTATTAGAAACGATTGAAGAGTCATTAAAACAAAGAAAATGGGGAGAAGTCATTCGTCTTGAAATTGAATCACAAGCTCCAAGAGAAGTGGTGATGATTCTAGAAGAAGAATTAGAAATAGAAGATGAGTATACGTTTCGTGTTCATGGACCAGTCGATCTCACTTTTTTATCAAAGCTTGCAAGTATTGAAGGTTACGAAGAGTTAAAATTTAAACGTAAGATTCCAAATTCTATTTCAGAATTAAAGGAGCGAGTGATCTTTGATGTCTTAAAAGAAAAGGACATCTTGTTACATCATCCTTTTCAATCATTTGATCTGATTGTAAAAATGGTCCAACAGGCAGCAGATGATCCGAAAGTTTTAGCGATTAAACAAACCTTATATCGTGTGAGTGGAAACTCTCCAATTGTTGAGGCTTTAGCACGGGCGGCAGAAAACGGAAAGCAAGTGACCGTTTTAGTTGAGTTAAAAGCGAGATTTGATGAAGAAAATAATATTCATTGGGCACGAAAACTTGAAAAGTCAGGTTGTCATGTGATTTATGGTGTCATTGGCTTAAAAACACACTGTAAAATTTTATTAATCGTTCGTAAAGAAAAAGAGGGATTAAGACGTTACGTTCATTTTGGTACAGGGAATTATAATGATGTTACAGCTAATTTTTATACGGATATGGGAATTTTAACGTCAGATTATCAGTTTGGTGAGGATGCCTCAATTTTATTTAACATGCTATCTGGCTACGCGTCGGCTGATCGAATGAAAAAATTAACCATTGCTCCTCATAAACTGCGTTTAAAGTTTGAAATGCTCATTGATCGAGAAATTAAACATGCTAAAGCGGGAAAAAAGGCACATATTATTGCTAAGATGAATGGATTATATGATAAACAACTCATTACGAAATTGTACGAAGCATCAGCGGCAGGCGTTAAAATTGAATTAATTGTTAGAGGAGTTTGTTGCTTACGTCCACAACTTCAAGGAGTTAGTGATCATATTACGGTACGAAGTATTGTTGGGCGATTGCTCGAGCATAGTCGCATTTATTATTTTTATAATGATGGAGATGAGGAGTTTTATATTTCAAGTGCTGATTGGATGTATCGTAATTTAAGTCGACGCGTAGAAACGATGGGAATTGTTGAAGATGAAACCATTAAAGAAAAGATGAAACAAATTTTAGAGATTTATTTAAGTGATAATACGAATGCGTACGAACTGCAATCAGATGGAAGTTACAAGCTTGTCGCACCACGCAAACCTGTGATGAATGCTCAATTAGAAATGTGGCAACTCATGAAGGATGATTCAAATAAATTAAAAATTTGTGACGTTTTAGTTCCCATCTCAAGATGAACGTAAGTTTAGGTCATTCTTCTTAAGAAATCATATTTAACTACAACCGGTGGTCGATTCATTTTACTTTAAAATATTTAAGTAAAAGGTCCATCATTTGGTTTAAAAATCGTATTAGAAATGAATAAATACCTATCAAAAAAGCATCGATGATTGTGGAAATGATCGGTGCTTTTTTCTGTTCATATTACCTCTTTTTTATGAATACAGTGATAATAGATGACAGTGAAATGGGGGGATTCATTTGGAGTGGTTAAACGTTAAAGATTCAGAAGAATTAAAACAATTAGGAACTTTTAATGAAGTTAGAAAGCAAATTAAGCTTGATGGGGGAAAACATATTCATATTACCGGTCGTAGTTGGAACGAATTAATAGAGTCTATTAGTAGTTTTAAACAAAAACTTGAAACATTAAAAGTAACTGAACATCCATCTCTTGAGGTGAGTAAAGAACGAGTGGATCATCGTGTAAATGATAGTGATTACTTTACTAGTCTTGCTAGTGAGTATATTTTTTATTTAACTGAGTTAGATGGAGAATTACGAATGAATAAGTTGAATATTAAAAGTACGCATTTTAGTGATCAACGCCAAGCTAAATTATGGCGAGATAAAATTTCTAAAGTGATTCATCCCGATCTTTGTCATCATCACAAGGCAAGTGAAGCGATGGCTCAACTGAATGATTTATATCATCAAATGGTTGGGAGGGATTAGTTATTACTGTGAAAAATGAGCTTATACCATACCGACAAGGAAAGGATTTAAACTATAAAGAACCAGTGCTTGAAAATCAGATTACTCAAAAAGTTAAATCAGAATTACAACGAGCTTGGCGAGATAGTATCCTCATTGATGAAAAAGGATGGATGTGGGTTAAAAAGAACAAATTACACAGTATTATACGAACTAATAAGGCAAATGCACAGTTTTTAGTCATGAGACTATCTAGTGAATTTAAGTGTAACTTTAACGGAGAGCTTTATATCAGAGGATATAAAGTATTAGAACTATTAGCGAAAACAATTGAAGAAAATGGAGCGGGAAAAAAGGGACTGAATTTAGAAGCCTCTAAGAAATTTTATGATGCGATTAATACTTGTGAAAGTGTAAGATTACAACGATTAGAATATGACTACACGTTAAATGAGGCACGTAAAAAATTAAAAAAGAAGCGCCGTACGAAATATAAACTCACACATGATGAATTAACAGGAGAGCCACTTATTATTAGAAGCTGTGAATTTTCGCATATTCGGAGTCAAGCCATGTATCGTGAACTATCGGATCATATTGATAATGGCTTAATTGTGAATAAGGAAACTCATCGACTGATTACTGAACGTGGAATTAATGACGAAAATGAGTTATTATCATTTTGCAAAGAACAAGGATGGAAAACAGATTGGTATGATGCCTATATCCACAAATTTAAGTGAGGAATACAATCTTTTTTATAACGTAAACTTTTACTTAAATGACTCTTAAAAAGATCAAAACCAGTAAGTAGGAAGAGTTATAAACTCTAAGTAGAGGTGTTACCCTGATAAGATGAATTGAATATGATATGAGAAGTAGTGAAGATGTTCTAATAGATATATATAATAAGTAGAAATTTTATGTAATTATAAAGATATATCTTACGGAATAATCTTCCATATGCTAGAATAAGCGTAAATTTTATAATATAGAGGAGAGATAAAGTTTATGGACCCCGAGCCGACGAGTTTAATTTCACAATTTATTTTGATTTTCGTATTAACCGCGTTAAATGCATTCTTTGCTTCAGCAGAGATGGCGATTGTTTCAGTCAATCGAAATCGAATGAAAATGTTAGCAGATGATGGAAATAAGAGAGCAACCTTACTTGTTCAGTTATTAGAAGAACCAAATAAGTTTTTATCAACGATTCAAGTAGGGATTACGTTAGCAGGATTTTTCTCAAGTGCATCAGCAGCAACTGGCGTTTCAGAGGTGGTAGGATATTACCTATCACAAATTGGAGTTCCTTATGCACAGTCAGTTGCACTTGTTGTGATTACCTTGCTGTTATCTTATTTTACGCTCGTTTTTGGTGAGTTAGTGCCAAAGCGAATTGCTTTACAAAAATCAGAACAGATTGCGATGTTATCGGTCAGACCGATTGTCTTTGTTTCTAAACTAACGAAACCATTTGTTAAATTGTTATCTTTATCAACCAACTTATTACTTCATTTACTCGGGATCAATGATTCTGACTTAGAAGAAAAAGTATCACGTGAAGAAATTAAATCACTTGTAGATGCAGGAGAAGAGCATGGTGTGATTAATCAAATTGAAAAAGAAATGATTAATAGTATCTTTGATTTTGATGATAAGCTAGCTAAAGAAGTCATGACTCCGCGAACGGAAGTCTACATGATTAATATCGAGCAAAAGCTATGTATTAATGAATTGTTAGATGAGAAATATTCACGTATTCCGGTTTATGAAGGTGATATTGATAACATTATAGGTGTTTTATACCTTAAAGACTTTTTTAATGAAGCTTACAAGGTAGGATTTGAGAAAGTTGATATTAGAAAACTCCTTCATACCCCTTCTTTTGTACCTGAATGTAAAAATATTGATCAATTATTTAAAGAGTTACAAAAGTCAAAAAATCATTTAGCTGTATTGATTGATGAATATGGTGGATTTTCAGGAATTGTGACGATTGAAGATCTTATCGAGGAAGTCATGGGGGATATTAATGACGAATACGATGAAGATGACCCTGCTATTAAAAAAGTAGATAATACGACTTATCTTGTTAATGGATTAATTACCATTAAGGAGTTAAACGATAAACTAAATCTAAAAATCGATGAAGAAACAGATGATTATGATACATTAGGTGGGTTTTTAATTAATCAAATAGACTATATTCCTAATGAATCAGAAGAGTGCATGGTTGAAGTTGAGGATGTTTTATTTAAAGTAGAAGGTATCAAAGATAAACGAATTGAAAAAGTAAAAATTTGTTTTAATAAACTTGAGTAGATAAGCTAAAAGACTGTATTAATTAGGATGCAGTCTTTTTTCAGTACGTTAACTAAAAGAGAATACATTGACTAGCTCTAAAGTTTTTTGACGCTAAAACAATAATCTGAATTGATTGGCTTATTTGTAAACAATAAAGATGTCTTGATTTTTTGTTTATCTTTTGAAAGGTTGACGTATGATATAACAAGTCACGATTTTAAAAGATAAATGTATTGATTTTTTATTTGAGTTTGTTATAATAGTCGGAACAGCATTGGTTAACAATAAGATTAAGATTTTAATGAATGAATCATTAGTGAATCAAACGATAAAAATGGAGGGATAACATGACGAAAATTGCAGCATTTTTTGATATTGATGGAACGATTTATCGTGAAGGACTCATTACAGAAGTCTTTAAAAAAATTATTAAATATGAATTGATTGAAGAAGACATATGGCATAACGAGGTAAAACCAGTTTATTTAAAATGGGATCGTCGAGAAGGCGATTATGATGAATATTTATTGAAGATGGTAGATGCTTATAAACAAGCGATTTTAGGTGTGAGTAAAGAACATATTGATCATGTCGCACAAAAAGTTATTAATCAAAAAGGTGATCGTATTTATACGTTTACACGTGAACGAATGAAGTGGCATAAGGAGCAGGGTCATATTGTCATTGCCATATCAGGTTCGCCAATGGAGTTAGTTAGTAAAATGGCGATGAAGTATAAGATGGACGACTTTAGAGGAACGATTTATGAAACAGACGAATTAGGTCGTTATAATGGAAATGTAATTCCGATGTGGGATTCGGTCAGTAAACAAAAGGCGATTAATGAACTTCAATCAAAGTATGATATTGATTTAAGTCAAAGTTATGCTTATGGAGATACGACAGGGGATTTAACGATGTTTCATGCTGTCGGGACACCTTTTGCGATTAATCCAACAAAAGAGTTAATTACAAAACTCATGGAAGATGAAACATTAAAAGAAAAAATTAATGTCATCGTTGAACGTAAAGATGTTAAATATAAACTAGATATGAACCATATTGAGTTAATCTAATTAAAAAGCCTCCTAAGTCAGGAGGCTTTTTAATTTTACATCATAACAATTATTCGTGAATGATGATGACTTCAAATGGTTGAAGGATAAAATCATGATAAATATCTTGGTTACTATCGATAAGCTGATACGTAGTTGGAAGAGCTGAAAGAGTGACTTCATGATGATTAAAGTTTTGCAAGAATAAATAGCCATCACGATTTGTCACAATCACTCCTTCTGGAAGAGGGAGATCTAGTGGACGATGAATCTTTGTTTCTTTTAAAAGTTGTGTATAAAATTCATCATAAAAATCATCTTCAAATCTGGTGGCAATATAATAAGCGTGTCCTTCTTTAAAGGAGTTAACGGTTAAGGCAGGCTTATTTTGATAAAAATCTTCGTTATAAGTCATAAGGGTTTGGGCTGTACTTGGAATAATTAAATCACATAACTGTGAGCATGTATAAGTTTTGTCTTTTGTTAACCATGAAGATGTCGTTGGTGAAGCACTATTTGTTTCACCATCAAATAAGCCATCAATTTCTTCACTACGAAGACCTAAAACATCCATTAATCCATGAGGTGTTCCTTCTAAATAGCAAAGATCCGTTTCATTCACAATTCCTGACCAATAAGTCGTGACTAATGTTCCTCCTGCTTCAACAAAGGCTTTTAGTTTTTGTTCAAAGTTGTTGCGGAGTAAGTACATCATTGGAGCAATGACGATTTGGTAAGAAGAAATATCACTATTCATATCGATAAAATCAATCGAAGTACCGAGCTTCCAAAGGGCTTTATAATGTTGTTGAACGGTGTCTTTATAATGCATTCCAATATTACGAGGACCTTGCATATCATCAATAGCCCAACGGTTTTCCCAATCAAAAAGAATGGCAACTTGTGCTTGATTACATGTTTTTGTTAAAGGTGATAGTTGCTCAAGTCGAATTCCTAGCTCAGAGACTTCACGAAAAACGCGCGTATCAGATTTTCCGTAATGATCGACAACGGCACCATGAAATTTTTCAGAGGCTCCACGACTTTTACGCCATTGAAAATATTGAACAGAATTTGAACCATGGGCAATTGCTTGCATAGAAGAAAGCATATGCATGCCTGGTTTTTTTAATTTAGCGACATTTTGCCAGTTCGTCATACTTGGCGTACTTTCCATTAATAAAAAAGGTTTATTTTTAATAGAACGCATTAAGTCATGCATCATGGCTGTATCACAGCCAATGTCTAAATCGGGTGTCCCAGCTTTATGCCAAACAGGATAAGAATCCCAAGAAACAACATCAATTAAATCTTTCGTGTCAAAGTAATTAATGCCATAGAAGTAATACATCATATTGATGGTAACAGGAAGATGAGGATTGTAAGATTTAACACTTTCCTTTTCCCATTTAGCAAAATCAAGTGTTTGATGGCTGACAAAACGATACCAATCTAAATTTAGTCCATGTAACATCATCTCTCCATGTAAAGCGGGACTTTCAATTTGATCCCATGAGGTATATCGATGACTCCAAAACGTTGTCCACCAAGCTTTATTTAAGGCATCGAGTGTTTGGTACTTATCTTTTAACCACTGACGAAAAGCTTCCTGACAAAGTGGACAGTGGCATTCTCCCCCGTATTCATTAGAAAGATGCCATAAGATAACTCCTGGATGATTGGCAAAACGTTTAGCTAACTCACCGTTAATTTGTGCGACTTTATCACGATAAATCGGTGAGGTATAGCAGTGATTATGACGAAGTCCAAACAAGTTACGCACGCGATTTTTCTCAACACGTAAGACTTCAGGATATTTTTGAGCTAACCAAGGTGGACGAGCGCCACTTGGCGTTGAAAGAATCGTGTAAATTCCATGATCAAAAAGATTGTTAATGACTGATTCTAGCCATTCAAACTGATAAACCCCTTCTTCTGGTTCAAGCATCGACCAGGAGAACATTCCTATACTCACTACATTACAATGAGCTTCTTTCATTAACTCAATATCTTTAGCTAAAATATCTGGGCGATCGAGCCATTGCTCAGGATTATAATCTGCCCCATGTAACAGATCAGCAACTCTTAACTCATTAAATTCCATTTTTAAGTCCCCCTCATGTAAAACATACAACTTCATCTTAACAGATGAAAGCGATTAATTAAAGCGAGTTTTGGTAATATATTCTATTTATGAGTGAATATGATCTATCAGTTCAAATAAAACTTATTGAGAACAGCTATTTAAGCCCGGGAGAAGTCTAAGTTTTAAAAATTTTACTCATTTATAAGCCATCAACACATATTATTTACTAAAGATTATTAGAAAAAATAGAGATTGATGATGTTGATTTGAGTGAATGGGCGATTTATCGAATGACTAATGAAATAATAGTTAGCATCAGTTTAATCATGAATGTTTTGGATTTATTTGGTATAATTAAAATGAGATGTAGTCATTCATTAATGAATTGAAATGGAGTGATTAGATGAGGGAATTAAAAGAAGTTTTATATTCAGAAATAGAAGATTTTCGTGAGATGGGGCATCAGTTTGTAAATGGTGAGTTAAGTGTGATGAAGTTTAAACATGCTTCAGGTGGTTTTGGTGTTTATGCACATCGTAATAAAGAAGACATGATGATTCGATTACGTATACCTTCTGGCGTTTTAACGTTAGAAGATATGAAGGTGATTGATCATTTATCAAAAAAATATGGTGTAGAACGTATTCACTTAACAACACGTCAGGCCATTCAGTTACACGGGTTATCGATTGATGAAATTTGTGATGTCATGAAAGAGGCGCTTGATCATGACATCTATACACGTGGAGCAGGGGGAGACTTTCCACGTAATGTCGCTATTTCTCCTTTATCTGGTGTTGATCCCAATGAAGCTTTTGATGTAACCCCTTATGCATTAGCGACAGGAAATTACTTTTTAAAACAAATTTATAAATATAAGTTACCAAGAAAACTGAAAGTATCTTTTTCATGTAGTGATGTAGATGAGGCGCACTGTCGTGTTCAAGATTTAGGATTTTTAGCAGTGACTAAAGATGGCAAACAATACTTTCAAGTTTATTTAGGAGGAGGTCTTGGTCAAAATCCTCGTCTTGCTCTTAAATATGAGCCACTCATTAAACCAAGTGACGTGCTGTACTATGTTGAGGCAATGGTTCAACTATTTATGGCTGAAGGGAATTATGAAAACCGTAATAAAGCGCGTGTTCGTTATATCGTTGAAAAACTCGGAGAAAAAGAAACATTAGCAGCTTATCAAAAATACGTGGATCAGTTAAAGGAAAAAGGTGATTTAGAGTTAACAGAAATAACCAATTCAACCATCACTAAAACGGGTGAACCTGAAGCACTAGAACATCCGCGAGTGGTTTCTCAAAAACAATCAGGATTATATAGTGTTTATTTACAACCAGTGGGGGGACAACTGGAGTTAACCGACTTTGAAAAATTAATTTCATTTGTTGAGTCAGTTGAAGGTGTAGAAGTTCGTTTAGCGATGGAAGAGGGAATGTATTTTAGAAACTTAACTGCAAAAGAAGCTAAACAGTTGTTACAGTTAACGGACAGTATCAGTGGTAACACAAGATTAGAACAAAGTGTTTCTTGTATTGGAGTTCCAACGTGTCAAGTTGGCTTATGTCACAGTCAATCAACCTTGCATGAGATTTTACAATACTTTAAAACTAAAAATTATAATAAAGATGTTTTACCAAGAGTGCTTTTATCAGGGTGTCATAACTCATGTGGTGTCCATCAAATTGGATCGATTGGATTTACTGGTAAAAAGAAAAAAGTGGACGGAACTTTGGCTGAATGCTTCACGTTTAGTGTTGGGGGAAAAATCAGTGCTGATGAAACAATATTAGGTCATAGTTATGGGGAAATGTTAGCAACACAAATTCCTGAATTTTTATATGAATTAGCACAAGCCATCGAAAAGTCAAATCTTGATTTTGAAGATTATAGAGTTAAAGAAGAAGCAGCCTTTCATGCACTTGTAGAAAAATATCTTGTTTAAGTAAACTCCATACTAATCTACTGATTACTAAAAGTGATCTTATGAACGATATTTAAAAAGTAAGCCGGCATCATTCTAGAATAATCTAGAGTGTTGCCGGCTTTTATTTTATATAGCTCAGAAGGAGTTAAACACAAGACAAAAGAATAGAACTTAGTAAAATGCATAATCTATCGATAGATATACGCATAAAACATAAGAGAAAAATGATTCACTTTTTTCAACCAACACCGAGTACTTTAGTTTGGAATTACTAAAGTAAAGAATGATAAATTTGTGAGATTTAGATTTATTTTTAATCAGTGATTAAAGGAGGTAGCTGTTAAAAGACGATGATAACAGCGAAATAAAATGGGAAATATGTTAGTAGAAGCCTTATCTACTTTAACCCGAACAAAATGCTGGGTTAGAAAAGATATTTTATTATTAGAATTTACAGTTTCAAATGCTTGTATTATTAGTGGACTTGGTAAACAAAAAGATCAATGGGTTTTAGTCGATACAGGACTTGAAAATTCAGGTGATTTTATTCGTCATGTTGTGGAAGATGAACTAGGTTCGGGAAAAAAGCCAGAAGCTATTATCTTAACACACGGGCATTTTGATCACGTCGGATCCGTATTTGAACTAGCTACTCACTGGGATGTTCCAGTTTATATTCATCCACTAGAACTGCCTTATGTAACAGGAAAAAAAGATTATCCACTAGCAGATACTGAAGTGGATGATGGATGGATTGCTAAACTTTCTAAAAGTTTTCCACATACAAGTATCGATTTAGGAGATCGTGTTCATCCATTGCCAGAAGACGGGACGATTCCCCATTTACTTGAATGGCGCTTTATTTTAGTTCCGGGACATACAGAAGGACAAATTGCTTTATTTAGAGAGCGCGATGGAGTGTTAATTGCATCAGATGCTTTTACAACGGTCAAACAAGAATCTTTGATGTCAGTGTTATCTCAGCATGAAACAGTAAGTGGCCCTCCTAAATATTTTACAACGAACTGGGAAGAGGCTAAAAAATCCATCCAAAAAATTATTGATTTAAATCCACAACTAGCAATTGTTAGTCATGGTCAGCCTATTGAGGGAGAGGAATTAAGAAATCGTCTCCAAGAATTAATGAATCATTTTGATGAGGTAGCTAAACCACATCATAAAAAGAGAGTTGAACAAATGAAAAAAGACTAAGTTCTCGGAGCTTAATCTTTTTGTTTATTAAGATCATTTAAAAAAACAAAGAACAAGAGCTACAAGGAATGATGATGCCACTGATAAAATTTATAAAAAACATAAATAAGAAAGAAAAAGAAATATAAATGAAGAATGTTAAATAAAGAAGAGGCAAAGAAACTAAAGTAAGAAAAGAGATATAAAATAAACAGACTTAAACTAATAAAAATATCCATCTGCTTATATTTTAAAACATGAAATGATTCTGTCACATCACTTTCTGATTTAATAATGAGATAAAAAACGAGTAATTGATTCACAAGAATCAACGTATTTAAAATAATCGTTAATAAGAAAGGTGAAGTTTGTAACGGAGCATTTCCAACTTGTAATATGTCAAATAAAAAAAGTCCAATCATTAATTGGCTAGCAAATGTTAACGTAAAGCTTTGATATTTTTCATTTATTAAAAATAAAGCATAGGTGATCAGTAAATAACTACAAAGATGAATGATTAAGTCTAAATGAACGATTCTAAGTGAAAAAAACATTAAGATAGTACCGATCAATAAGTAAAGATAGGCTTTTTTCATTTTCATTCCTCCTAAAATCTATTAAGAGATGAGATGTAAAAATATGAAAAGATAAAAAATAAGCTAGTGAAGTTAAGTCTGAAAATCTGAAAGGTAAGGGGATAGATGATTAACTTTTTTGCTGAGATTCTATAGTCATTTATCCAAAACATTAATGAATGGACTTTATTTTTCATAGATGTGAGCAGATTTATCATAAATAACGTCTTAAACTCATAGAATAAATTAAAAGAATCATAGATAAGTCTACTGTGACTTTCATAGTAATCACGTGTTAAAATACATCAAACACTTGCTAGAACAACATTTGAAAAGCAAATCAAAAACAACTCATGTAGTATTTGTTTAAAAGAGTTTTGATTCATTTTTGATCACTCCTTTTTAGTTGATGCTATAAAAGACTGAGCGTTCATTAATACTAAGATATACAAACGTAAAAAAACAGTGTCTAGATATAATAAAAATTTTTTTGGAGTAACTATTTTAAGTTAAATCTGCTGAAATCTTTAAGCAATTATGCCTATTCATTCGTTTGATCGGCTATATCAGAAGAATCTCTTTAAGGTGGTTAATAAAAAGGTGTATCTATTTTAATCTTTTAAACATACTATGGTCTCAGAGACCTCTAGCGATTTTAAAAAAATCTAATCGACAATAAAAAATGTACGTTATTATTGTTTAGGTTTGATAATGATTCTTAAAGTTAAAAGTTTTTCACTATTTGTTTTGTCAGTTTAGCTTAATTTTTAACGATGTAAGAGTTGTGTTAATACTTAACTGTTCATTTTTAAATCACTGAGGTTTATTCTGAACAGGTGTCATGGATTTTGATTTTTATAGATCATGAGAACGAAATAATGATAAGTAATTTTGAAAAAATAAAAGATAGATATCTATGGATATCAATGAATATGGAAGATGGTGAGTTCATCGTGGAAAGTATATATCAGTATTATAGTCAGGGAATATGGAAGAAGAGTGAATCTGGTGAAACAGTTGAGATTCAGTCTCCTTATTTAAAAAAGACGATTGGCTTTGTTCAAGCTTTAACACAAGAAGAAGTCGATCAGTGTATTCAGGGGGCAAAAGAAGCACAGAAAAGTTGGGCGAAAAAGAGTATTTATGAGCGTGCTCATTACTTACAGGCATGGGCTGATGAGTTGTTGAAAATGAAAGAGGAATTAGCAACAACTGTGATGCAAGAGGTCGGTAAGGCTTATCAAGATGCAGTCAAAGAAGTGGAGCGAACTGTTGATTTAATTCGTTACACAGTTGACGAGGCGATTCATTCAACTGGTCAAAGCTTAAATGGTGAGAACTTTCCTGGTGGAAGTCGTTCAAAACTTGCAGTTGTAGAACGAGTACCCCTTGGAGTCATTCTTGCGATTTCACCGTTTAACTATCCTGTCAATTTAGCAGCTGCTAAGTTAGCGCCTGCCTTAATTACAGGAAATAGTGTGATTTTTAAACCTGCCACACAAGGGTCAATCAGCGGAATTAAAATGATTGAAGCATTAGCAAAAACAAATCTTCCTGCGGGTGTATTAAACTTAGTGACAGGAAAAGGTTCAGTTATTGGGGATTATTTAGTTGAACATAAAGATATTTCAATGGTGACGTTTACAGGTGGAACAGTGACAGGTGAGCGAATTGCACAAAAATCAAAAATGATTCCGCTTGTCATGGAACTAGGAGGAAAAGACCCAGCGATTGTCTGTGAAGATGCTAACTTGCAGCTTGCTAGTAAACAGATTGTTTCAGGTGCCTACTCTTATTCAGGGCAACGCTGTACAGCTATTAAACGTGTTTTAGTTCATGATTCAGTAGCAGACGAATTGCTTTCATTAATTAAGCTAGAAGTGGAAAAATTATCGGTTGGTTCACCAGAAAAAAATGCGACGATCGTTCCTTTAATCGATCAGCAGGCGGCAGATTTTGTTCAAGGGTTAATTGACGATGCTTTACAAAAAGGTGCAACGTTAGTAATCGGTGGTGAACGTAAGGACAATCTTATTTATCCAACGATACTAGATCACGTGACGAAAGAGATGCGTATTGCGTGGGAAGAGCCATTTGGACCTGTTTTACCAATTATTCGTATTTCTTCTTTAGAAGAAGGAATTGACATTGCAAATGCTTCTGAATATGGACTACAGGCTAGTGTCTTTACTCAAAATATTGATCAAGCTTTAACAATTGCTCGAAAACTTGAAACAGGATCAGTTCAAATTAATGGTCGAACGGAAAGAGGACCTGATCATTTTCCTTTTATAGGAGTGAAAAAATCGGGGTTAGGTATTCAAGGCGTTCGTCGTAGTATTGATTCAATGACGCGCGAAAAAGTAATTGTTTTAAATATTAACGAATAACAAAAAAGAGTTTCATTCGATGATCGAATGGAACTCTTTTTATATTTATTTTTGTTTCATAGAGAAAATACAAATCAAACTTCCTGATAGGAAGAACGAAAAGATTAGATAAAATGCCTTTTGTGGGTCGTAAGTCGTTTGATAGGAATTAGCATCGTGTATGATGGTTTCGGTTGAAAGCATCGTTGCAAGTGGATACGCCAATAAAATCAATAAAATCCCCATGATAAAAATGAATCCTTGTTTATGTTTGGTTATAAAAGTTTTAATTCTTTTAAAATAGACCGCGTCAGTTAATTTATTATTCATTATAAAATCCCCCCTATGAGTTTTATGGCTATTATATCCTATTAGATAGTGTTTAACAACTAGTTGGTATATCATCAAGGAGGTGTCTCTTAACGTTGTAGTCATCATATTTTTCATTAATGGATAAGCCTATTTAAGAGATCTCTTATTCAACTTCTAATAAAGTTCATGACGAGGAATTAGCCGTTAGCTAGTTTATTTCTACTCAATATAATGACTTAAATTCATGCATCACTTAAAAGAAAGGATTTTAATTTTATTTTTAATTCTATGAAACGTTACAGATGCATATGTTTTAATTGAATTTTAAGAAAGAACACTTGCTAAAAAATGGATATAACTTATAATAATTCTATAATTGAAAGATTAAAAATAAATAAGAAAAGAGGATAGGCGAAAATAGCATCGATGAGAAGGGGGAGAAGCAGAAATACTGCGAATAAGATGGGGAAAAATATACTTCATATAGGGGTTGATATTGGATCAACAACGATTAAAGTCGTGATCTTAGATGATCAGCAAAACATAGTATTTAGTGACTATCAACGCCATTTTGCAGATATTTTAAAGACGCTTAATAAAATATTAGATGAGGCAAAATCAGTGATTCAATCTCACCCATTTACGATGATGATGACAGGTTCAGGGGGAATGTCATTAGCCAAACATTTAGATGTGTCATTTATTCAAGAAGTGGTGGCTTCAACTAAAGTCACGAAGCTTTATTATAAGGAAGTGGATGTAGCGATTGAGCTTGGAGGCGAAGATGCTAAAATCACTTACTTTAAAGATGGCATCGAACAGCGAATGAATGGAACTTGTGCGGGAGGAACAGGTGCTTTTATTGATCAAATGGCATCGTTACTACAAGTGGATACGATTGGTTTGAATGAGCTAGCGAAGAATTATCAAACGATATACCCGATTGCAGCGAGATGTGGAGTGTTCGCTAAAACGGATGTCCAACCCCTTTTAAATGAGGGAGTAGCTAAAGAAGATATTGCCGTTTCTGTCTTACAAGCTGTTGTGATTCAAACTATTAGTGGGCTTGCCTGTGGACGCCCAATTAAAGGAAACGTTGCTTTTTTAGGAGGTCCACTTTATTTCCTATCAGAACTGCGTCAACGATTCATTGAAACGCTTCAACTCAGTGAATCACAAGTCATTTTTCCACAAAATTCTCAGCTTTATGTGGCGCTAGGAGCTGCTTTATCAAGCATGGATGAGAAAGTCCTTGATTTTTCAGAGTTGATGAGTCGTTTCGATACCATAAAGTTAATTGAGGTTGAAGAATCTAACCGATTACAGCCGTTATTTCAGACAAGAGAAGATTACGATCTGTTTAAAGCACGTCATCAATTATCATCTGTTTCTCGTGGGAAACTTAAGGGCTATAAAGGGAATTGTTTTTTAGGAATAGACGCAGGTTCAACAACAACAAAAGTTGCGCTCATTGATGAAGCGGGACAGTTGTTGTTCACACATTATGGAAGTAATCAAGGAAGCCCACTTCAATCAAGTATTTCAGTACTGAAAGAACTTTATCAACAGCTTCCTAAAGGCGCTAAAATTGCAAAATCAACGGTCACTGGTTATGGAGAAGCCTTATTAAAAGCCGCATTAAAAGTAGATATTGGTGAAATTGAAACGATTGCTCATTATAAAGCGGCTGATTACTTTTGTCCGGGTGTAGATACCATTTTAGATATTGGTGGACAGGATATGAAATGCTTGAAAATTAAAGAAGGAAATATTGAAAGTATTTTATTAAATGAAGCCTGTTCCGCTGGGTGTGGTTCTTTTTTAGATACCTTTGCTAAATCGATGAATTTAACGATTGAAGAGTTTGCAAAGTCTGCTATTATGGCTAAGCGTCCGGTTGATTTAGGCTCGCGTTGTACCGTTTTTATGAACTCATGTGTCAAGCAAGCTCAAAAAGAGGGTGCTGAAGTAGGAGATATTTCAGCAGGGCTCTCTTATTCCGTCATAAAAAATGCTTTATTTAAAGTGATCAAATTCCGTCATCCGAACGAGTTAGGTGAAAAGATTGTGGTTCAGGGAGGAACTTTTTATAATGATGCGGTTCTTCGAGCGTTTGAGCTATTGTCAGAGCGTGAAGTGATCCGTCCTGATATTTCGGGAATGATGGGAGCTTTTGGAGCTGCTTTAATTGCAAGAGAACGTTATGTTCAAGGAGAGCATTCAAGTTTATTAGATGCAGCGGCACTTGAAGTTTTTGAAATGAAAACAAAAGGAACGCGTTGTGGACTTTGTAATAATAAGTGTTTACTCACGGTTCATAAGTTCTTAGACGGGGAAACGTTTATTTCAGGTAATCGTTGTGAAAAAGGAGCAGGAAAATCAAATGGCGATCAAGCCTTACCTAATTTAGTTCGCTATAAATATAATCGTTTATTTAACTATAAACCACTAGCAACGAAAGATGCTAAGCGTGGACGTGTCGGAATTCCTCGCGTGCTTAATATGTATGAAAACTATCCTTTTTGGTTTACCTTTTTTACGAATCTACAATTTGAGGTCGTTCTTTCCGATCCATCTTCTAAGGCGATTTATGAAAAAGGAATCGAAACGATTCCCTCAGAATCTGTTTGTTATCCCGCTAAACTGGTTCACGGTCATATGATTAACTTAGTTGAGAAAGATGTGGATTTTATCTTTTATCCGTCCCTGACTTATTCTAAAAAAGAAGATCCAAAAGCTAATAATCACTACAACTGTCCAATTGTTATTTCTTATCCAGAGGTCATTAAAAATAATATGGATGAACTGCATGAAAAACAAGTGAAGTATTATCATCCATTCTTACCGTTTGATCATAAAGATAAATTAGCGAAACGACTGTATGATGAGCTAGAACATTTAGAGATATCTTGGCAGGAAATATACGATAGTGTGAATAAAGCTTGGCTTGAGCTAGAATCATTTAAAGAAGACATTCGTATTAATGGAGAACAAACGCTTCTTTATATGCGATCACATCATTTAAAAGGAATTGTTTTAGCCGGACGTCCTTATCATGTCGATCCTCATATTAATCACGGGATTCCAGAGATGATTAATTCACTAGGACTTGTCGTTTTGACAGAGGACAGTGTTGCCCACTTAGGAGAGGTTAAGCGCCCCCTTCGTGTGGTTGATCAATGGGTTTATCATACTCGACTTTATCAGGCGGCAAGCTTTGTTTCCAAACAAGATGATTTAGAACTAGTTCAATTAAATTCCTTTGGCTGTGGTCTTGATGCCATTACGACGGATCAAGTTCACGATATCTTAGCTAGTCAGTCCAAGATTTATACAACATTAAAAATTGATGAGGGAAGTAATTTAGGTGCAGCTCGCATTCGACTTCGTTCTTTAAAGGCAACCATGTTAGAACGGGAGAAGCATCAGTTTAAAAGACATGAAGTTGATAAGGCCTATCATTCCATTGAGTTTACAAAAGAAATGAAGCCAAACTATACGCTTTTAGCTCCGCAAATGTCACCAATTCATTTTAATTTAGTCCAAGAAGCTTTTCGATATTCAGGGTATCAAGTTGATGTTTTACCAGCAATTGATCATGAAGCAATTAATGAAGGATTAAAATATGTAAATAATGATGCTTGTTATCCAGCTATTTTAGTTGTTGGTCAGATGATAAGCGCCTTAAAATCAGGTAAATATGATGTGAATCAAACGGCTCTTTTAATCACTCAAACCGGTGGGGGATGTCGAGCTACTAATTACATCGGATTTTTACGAAAAGCACTTCAAGATGCGCGCCTAGAACAAGTGCCTGTTATTTCACTTAGCGCGCAAGGATTTGAAAAAAATGAAGGGTTTAAAATTTCCTATCCTTTATTAAATCGAGCGATGCAAGCTTTAGTATACGGGGATTTATTAATGAATCTCCTATATCGAACACGGCCTTATGAAATTGAAAAAGAGGCTGCTAATCAGCTTTATAAAAAGTGGGAGCAAACATGTAAGGATGGTTTAAGAAAAGCTAGTCACCGATTATTTAGAGCTAATATTAAAAAGATGGTTGATGACTTTGATCAATTACCACTTTCTAATGTTTCAAAACCACGCGTTGGAGTCGTCGGAGAAATTTTGGTGAAGTTTCATCCAACTGCAAATAATCACGTCGTTCAAGTGATAGAAGATGAAGGAGCTGAAGCCGTTGTACCAGGATTAGTCGATTTCTTACTTTATTGTGCCTATGATACCGACTCTAAGTTATTACTGAGTAGTAAAGTGTCTAAAATCATCGGAGAATCTGTCATTCAAATCATTGAGTGGTATCGTAAACCCATGAAAGAGGCATTAGAGAAAAGTTCCCGCTTCACGTCACCTAAAGGAATTCATGAAATCGCAAAAGGAGCACAACAGTTTGTTTCTTTAGGTCATAAAACGGGTGAGGGGTGGTTATTAACAGGTGAGATGGTTGAACTCATTGAAATGGATGTTAAAAATATCATCTGTATGCAACCGTTTGCTTGCTTACCTAATCACGTCACTGGAAAAGGTGTGATTAAATCTCTTAAGAAGGCATATAAAGAAACGAATATTGTAGCGATTGATTATGATCCTGGAGCGAGTGAAGTCAATCAATTAAATCGAATTAAATTGATGGTTTCGGCAGCCTTTGAGAATATGCCAATTGAAACCGAATTTGAAGTGTATCCGAAAGTAAAAAAAGAAAGACAAGAAGTCAAGGGACTGGTCACAACTTAATTAGAGATAAGTGAGTAACGTTACAATAAAATGATGAAAATTTAATAAACGGGATAATGAAGATTTATCATCAAATCGATGAATTCATGATCGTTTAGATGATCGACAAGAAAGTAGTTAGCATGTTAAGTGTAATTTGATTTCTCTATTGAAGTCACTATTGATTTTGATTAAATCAAAGCGACGAGGCTTATTAAAAGATATAGCGTCTTTTAGTAAGTCTTTTTAACATTGAAAGGAAGTGTATGATGTTGAGGTTTGATACTGAGATGATTTGTTAAAAGCAAGTGATGGAGAAGTTACTAGGGAGGATTAAGTATGCTTAAGTTCAATAAATTACAGCCGACACAATATGTTGTGTTAGGATTTTTCTTGGTTATTTTAACAGGATCGATTTTATTAGTGTTACCTTTTATGCACATGAAAGGTGCTCACGTCAGTTATATTGATGCCTTATTTACAGCCACAAGTGCCGTTAGTGTGACAGGACTCATTGCAATTGATACAGCCGAACATTTTAATGTGTTAGGACGAATCATCATTGCGTTATTAATTCAAATTGGTGGATTAGGAGTAACGTCAGTAGGAGCAGCGTTTATTTTAATGATGCATAAGAAATTTGGTTTACATCATCGTCTTCTTTTAATGGAAGGTATGAATTTTAAATCGCTAAGTGGTGTGGTGCGATTAGTTAAATATGTATTGAAATTTACTTTAATTGTCGAATTGATTGGGATGATGCTTAGTTTTATTGTTTTTTCAAGAGATTATCCATTTTGGTCAGCTTTAGGAATTAGTGCCTTTCATTCAGTTGCAGCCTTTAATAATGCAGGATTTGATATTTTAGGAGGGGGACAAAATTTAATTCCTTATCGTGACAGTATTCTATTGAATTTAACAACAGCAGGCTTAATTATTATTGCGGGACTTGGGTATGTGACGACGGTAGAAATTTACGTGAAACGAAATTTTAAAAAATTAAGCATGAACACAAAGATCGTTGTTATTATGACAGTAACGTTATTAATCGTGGGAACGATTCTATTAAAGATCACAGAAGGATTTAGTTGGATGGATGCCTTTTTCCACAGTGTTTCAGCTCGTACCGCAGGTTTTTGTACTGTTCCGATTGGAAGTTTTACACATGCTGGATTACTTGTCTTATCTGTTTTAATGTTTATTGGAGCATCACCAGGATCAACAGGTGGGGGAATTAAAACAACGACCTTTTTTACCATTATTCGAAGTATTAGAGGGATTGCGACGAATACACCTGTCACCGCTTTTAAACGTCGAATTCCAGCTGATAGTATTATTAAAGCTTTTAGTATTTTTACTTTAGCGATTATGATTATTACAACGAGTACGCTTTTAATTTTGATGGCCGAACCGAAATTAACGTTTATCGAAGTATTTGTTGAGGTCGTTTCAGCAGCGGGAACCGTAGGTCTTTCAGCAGGAATTACTTCAGGATTAAGTATTTTTAGTAAATTGGTGTTATGTCTCACGATGTTTATTGGTCGACTAGGACCACTAAGTATTGCCTGTATTTGGGCTTATCAAAAAGCAGCTCCAAAATTTAATTATCCAGAGGAACAAATTACAATTGGTTAGATGATAAGATCATGGGGGAATGATTTGAGAGTGACTTTTTAGAAATGGTAGAGGGGTTCTTTAGAATAGATAGATGAACTAGTTTCGTATCAAGAAAAAAGGTTTAGTAGGGAGAAGAGGTATGTTTTATTTAAATCGATTAAGGCCGGTACAGTATGTAGCGATTATCTTTTTATTAGTCATTTTAATGGGATCATTGATTTTATTCTTGCCTCTTACTCATCTAGAGGGAAAAGAAGTAACGTACATGGATGCTTTATTTACCTCGATTAGTGCGGTTTGTGTGACTGGACTCGTCGTGGTAGATATCTCGGAACACTTTAATTTATTTGGACGAATCGCGATTGCCATGCTAATTCAAATTGGTGGATTAGGGGTGACGTCAGTAGGAGCGATGTTTATTTTAATTGCTCAACGAAAATTTGGTGTATATCAGCGATTATTATTAATGGAAGGGATGAACTTTAATTCATTAAGTGGAAGTGTTCGATTCATTAAATATGTGTTAAAGTTTACGCTAGTGATTGAACTGATTGGATTTGTTTTAAGTTTCATCGTCTTTGTTCAAGATTATCCGTTTTGGAAGGCACTAGAGATTAGCTCTTTTCACTCGGTGTCTACCTTTAATAACTCAGGATTAGATATTTTAGATGAGTCACATAGCTTATTAACGTATCGGAATAATCTGTTGTTGTATGTTACAACCATTAGTTTGAGTTTAATCGGCGGATTTGGCTTTGTTCCTATTATTGAGATTTATTCTAAACGTCAATTTAAAAGATTTAGCTTAGATACAAAAGTGATCATTCTAATGACTAGTTTATTACTCATAGTAGGAAGCTTTCTTTTAATGATCACCGAGCATTTTAATTTATTAGATGCATTTTTTTATAGTGTTTCAGCTTGTACGGCCGGAATTACAACACTCCCTCTAAATCAATTTTCATCGGCTAGTTTATTACTTTTAATGATTATGATGTTTATCGGATCCTCACCAGGTTCAACAGGTGGTGGAATTAAAACAACAACTTTTTTTACGATTATTACAAGCATTAAAGGCATTGCAACTAATACCCCTGTCACAGCATTTAAGCGAAGAATTCCAACAGATAGCATTATTAAGGCGTTTAGTATTTTTTGTTTAGCGATTAGTATTAACGTAGTGAGTACCGTGGCTATTTTACTTTTAGAGTCTGAGTTTAGTTTTACTGAAGTATTATTTGAAGTGGTTTCCGCCACAGCAACTATTGGATTATCATTAGGGATTACGTCTAAGTTAAGTGATTTAAGTCAACTCATTTTAGGAATCACGATGTTTATAGGACGATTGGGGCCACTGAGTATTGCGTGTATTTGGTCTTATCAAAAAATGGGGCCGCGATTTAATTATCCAGAAGAACAAGTGACGATTGGATAGATGAATGATCCTCTTAAAATAGAAAAAACGTTAATATGAACGAATTGATTCAAAATGACACTGAATAGATAAGTATAACTTTAAAGCATCGAGTCAAACTACTAAAAAGGAGTGTGGCTCGATGCTTTTATATTTTTTATTTAATTTCTTTTTATATGGACTGATTGGCTGGGTCATTGAAGAAATTTATTGTTTAGTCATGACGGGACATTTTCAAGAAGATGGCTTTTTATACGGACCGTTTAAACCGATGTATGCCATTGCCATGTCAGTATTAATTTTAATTCAAGAGACATTAAACTTACCAACCTTATTGCTGATCCTTTTATGCGCCATTGTTCCAACGACAGTAGAGTACCTATCAGGCTTATTAACGAGACATGTTTTTCACGTTGATTATTGGAACTATGATTCTTTAAAATATAATATTCAAGGATTAATTTGTCTTCAATTTTCGTGTTACTGGACGATTCTAACTTATATCGGGATTCGCTTTGTGCAACCTATGATTAAATATAACGTTTATCTTCCCTTTGTTTTAATTTGGAGGATAATCATTCCTTTTTTAGTTCTTGCTTTTTTAATCGATGAAGGATTAACAATTAGAAAACATGTTATAATGAATCAAACTAAGAAATGAGGAATGAGATATGGCACTTGTTGAACATACCCTATCACCAATTTATGATGAAAATTCTAGAGTTTTAATTTTAGGAACGATGCCCTCACCTAAATCAAGGGAAGTCGGCTTTTATTATGGTCATCCACAAAATAGATTTTGGAAGGTATTAGCCGATCTTTTTAATGAAAAATCATTAACAACAAAAGAAGAGAAGATGATGTTTTTACATCGACATCATTTAGCACTTTGGGATGTTTTAAAAAGCTGTGAGATTCAAGGTGCAGACGATTCGAGTATTAAACAACCAGTTCCTAATAATTTAGACATGATTTTAAAAGAGGCTAAGATTGAAGCGATTTTTACAACAGGTAAAAAAGCGACCGATCTTTATATGAAATATATTTATCCAAAAACTGATCTTCCGGCGATTGGCCTGCCGTCTACGAGCCCAGCTAATCGTCGGATTTCTTATGAACAATTAAAAGAGTCATACGCTAAGATTTTAGATTATCTTCCTATAAAAAACTAATTCACTTATTTGATAAAAGAAAAAGGAGCCAATTGGCTCCTTTTTAAATTTTTACATTAACGGCGCAAACACTCGTAAGAAGGCGTATAAGATTTTATGATGCCAAGGAATTGCATTTAAATCTTCATGAGTGATTTGTTTTGAAACGGTTAATGTTTCAAGATAGTCATCTCGAACGGATAATACGCTTTTTGTTTGATATAACCAAGCACCGCATTCATAGTGTAGATATAAACTACGATAGTCTAAGTTAATCGTTCCCACCACGGCATATTCATCATCTACGACAAAGGTCTTAGCATGAATAAATCCAGGGGTATATTCATAAATTTCAACACCACTGTCAATTAAAGCACGATAATTAGCACGTGTAACGGCATGAACATACCACTTATCTTCATGATGCGGTGTTAAGATTTTGACTTTAACTCCTCGTTTAGCTGCGTGAGAAAGAGCTGTAATCATTTCATTATCTAAAATTAAATAAGGAGTTGTAATATAAACGTAATCTTTTGAATGATTGATTAAGTTCATATAAACGGTCTCACCAACTGATTCACTATCTAGGGGACTATCCGTAAATGGCTGAACGAATCCATCGCTTTCGATTGGCTCATTTAAGTAGACGTATGGACGATATTGTTCATAATCTTCGTTTGTATGACGTAAATAATCCCACATCGTTAAAAACATAACGGTAAAGCTCCAAACAGCATCGCCTTTAATCACTAAGGCTGTATCCTTCCAATGACCGAACTTGTTGATTGCATTAATATATTCATCCGCTAAATTAATTCCTCCTGTAAAAGCGGTATGCCCATCAATAATACAGATTTTACGATGATCACGATTATTCATTCGAATGGTTAATAAAGGAATGAACGGATTAAAGACACAACATTTAATCCCCATGGCTTCTAATTGTTTGGAGTAATTTTGAGGAAGTAAAAATAAACAACCAAAGTCATCATAAATCACTCGAACATCAACACCTTCAGCAGCTTTTTCCTTCAAAATCTCTAAAATCGTATTCCACATGATACCTTCTTCAATAATGAAGTATTCTAAGAAAATATAATGCTTCGCACGTTTTAACTCTTCAATTAAACGTTCAAATTTACGCTCACCTAAATTCAAATACTCACTGCTTGTGTTTTGATAAATAGGACATAGTCCAAAATCTCTAATATAGCGTGATTGATTAGCCGCTCGTTTATCGATAGACTCTAGTTCATTGATGATGGTTGGTGATTGATTTAAACTT
>artificially_reared_2__coassemble_324_pt1 | contig 27254 bp, 28 predicted proteins | sample artificially_reared_2__metabat2_low_PE_015 | metagenome-assembled genome bin artificially_reared_2 | reverse complement strand
TCCACAAGTTAGCTTAACAGCTTGCAAAAGTCATATAAAATGAGATTTGAAAGGATTAGAGACTAATTATGATGAAATGCGAATGGATATTGTGTCCTGTTTGTGGGAGCAAAACCCGTAATAAAATTAGGAAGGACACTGTTTTGGAGAATTATCCCCTTTATTGTCCAAAATGCAGACAAGAAAGATTGATTAAAGTTGACAACTTGAAGATAACTGTCATCAAAGAGCCAGACGCTTAAGACGCAGAGCCGATGAAATTGTGGAACAATTCACGAATCATCGGCTCTTTTTGTTTCGTATTTGAAAGAACAAACTCACCAAATAAAAAAAACGATATTCGGGTGGGTTATTTTGTTATACCCTAAATTACCCTCTGAGTAAGCACGACCTTAAAGACTTAAAGGAACGGTGCAACGAGCAGAGCTGGGAACAGGGCTTGCATGTGCCGGAGAAAGGAAAGACATTTGCTGGAGAAGTCCGGGAAGAAACGGTGGCATGGAGCAAAGACACCTACCAGCTTTTGAAACAGGCAGAGCAGGGAAAGGTCAAAAGCTATGTGCAGGATATTGCCCTTGCGGTGCTGGATTGTAAGGAAACAGCGACCAGCCGGGAAACCTTTATCCGGCTGATGAATGAAAGAGGGTACGGGGTGGACTGGCAGGACAGCCACAAGTACATCACATATACCGACTTAGCCAGGGAACAGGCAGGAGAAAAGGCTTGTAAAATCAGGGATAACAAGCTGGAAAAATACTACAATATGGATTTTGGAAAGGAGAGTATGGAGCATGAGTTTGAGAGAAATGCACGAACAGCAGAAGCAGAGCAGTCCAAGAGAGCAGCTTCAAGAGTTAAACCGACAGAGCCGGACAGAGCTGGAAAACAGTCTGCTCAAAGAAGCGTTGGCGATGTCGAGCGAGAACTGCGAGGAATTGATGAAGCAGTCAAATCAAGAACAAGTGAGGGCAGAGAAAGGTTAAAAAAAATGATATTTTAATCTCGACAGTGAGACCAAATCAGAAACATTTTGGGTTTATAGAAACTAATGATGATACGCTAATAGTTTCATCAGGTTTTGCAGTATTATCTCCTAATGAGACTATTGTTAATCCGAAGTATTTATATTATTTTCTTACTCAAGAAAACATAACAAATTATCTTCAAACTATTGCTGAAGGAGCTACCACTTCATATCCGTCTATTAAACCAATAGATATAGCTAACTTACAAATTAATCTTCCTCCTCTTAGCGAACAACAACAAATTGCTGACTTTCTTTCAAGTTTAGATGCTAAAATTTCTGTTAATGATAAAATTAATAAAGAATTAGAAGCAATGAGTCAGACGTTATATAATTATTGGTTTATTCAGTTTGATTTTCCTAATAAAGAAGGGAATCCATATAAATCAAATGGTGGAGAAATGATATGGAATGAAGAATTAAAAAGGGAGATACCTAAAGGATGGGAAGTGAAAAAGGTTGCGAATTTAGTTCCTGTTCTAACTGGTAAAAGAGATGCTAACTTTGCTACAACAGATGGACAGTATAAATTTTTTACTTGTTCTCAAGAACCTTCACAATGTGATGAATATGAGTTTGAGGGTAATGCGATTTTAATTGCTGGAAATGGTGATTTTAATGTTAAAACATATACAGGAAAATTTAATGCTTATCAAAGAACGTATGTTTTGATTCCAGAAAACTCTTGTTACTATGGCTATCTAGCGCAATTATTATCAAGAAATATATCTTCGTTTAAAAATAGCTCACAAGGTTCTATCGTTAAGTTTATAAAAAAGGGTGATATTGAAAATATTCCAGTATTAATCCCAAATGATTTAAAATTATTAGAACAATTTAATATGATTTTAAATATGATTCATGCAAATCGTCAACAAAATGAGGAATTATTACATTTGCGTAAATTTTTATTACCTATGCTAATGAATAGTCAGATAAAACTAAATAAATAATAACAATTTATTGTTATTATTTAAATAAAGAAAACCTTAGTTATTAGAGTGAAATACACTAATAACTAAGGTTTTCTTTATTTATAATTGGTTATCTATATGTAAGAAATCAACTATAGAATCATGGTATAATTAATAGATAATATCAAGTTAAGAGGTGTTAAATGAAAGATTTAGTTGCAGATTTTTTGAAGTTATTTTTAGAAAAATATTTTATTTTTTCAGTAATATCTATCGTATTAACAGCTACAACCTTTTTATTAGCTCCATCAGACTTTTTTCTGATACAAAAATTGGGGGATATACGAGCAACAGTTACAATATTTTGTATATGGTTTTTAATTGAATATTTTATATTTTCTACTTTTAAATATTTTAACAAAGTTATTTCCTCTTTCAAGAATAAAAAAGATTTAAAACAACGTGAACTTGAAAGGGAGAAAGAAATATTAGAAAAGATATGGACGAAGGTTGATTCACTGTCGCATAGGGATTATGAAATATTAATGAAATTCATTAGAAATGGAAATAAACCTCACTTGGCTAGGGAAACTTCTCATTATTGGTATGGTGATAATTTATTTAATTCAGGATGGGTATATAAATCTACATGTTCTCAAGGGGTATCTACTCAATATATTTTAAAGGATGACATTTATCAGATTTTAAAATATTCTCAAGAGCAATTTGGAAGGATATCACATTTTAAGAAATAAAATTGCAATTAAATGTGCACTACGATTGCTTAATTTATATGTTAATGCATTTCGATAAAATTAAGAGTTTTCTACTCAGAAATAAAACAAAAACGTTAAGTGTTTCTAATAGGAACCACAAATATTAGATGGGTGTAATATATCTAACATTCTTCTTAAAAACGTCTACAAACGTTGATATTACATTGTATACAGACCTTTTCACGAACATATATTCTACCGTAAATAAAAAATTTAATGAGGTGAGAAGTCTGAAAAGTGTAGATTGTATAATTATTGAAGAGTATTTTTTTTCGGAATTTAGTTATCGTTTATACGAGAAAGCATATGACATTAATAATAGTAAGCATTGTCACGTTCGGGACGTGAGCTGGGATGTAGTAGTCTTAGAAGATAAAACGGTATATTCCGCAATTATTAGCTATACGAAAGACAGTGAGGATGCTGAAATAAAGCCCTGTAGTTTTGTTAGTTACTCGAAAGAAGCAGTATGGTTCGATGCAGTGTTAGGTTACTCAAAAGAGGATTTTGAAGAAACCTTAAAATATAAAATTTCTGATTTAAATAATACATTACATAAATACATTAAAGATATTACGCATCATGTAATTAATGTTAATAATGAGGCCCAATATATCGCAGTCATTACTTCTTTTGAAAAATATTAAATAAATTTGAATGAGACTATTCTAATTATCTATAAGTAGTCTCTTTTTTTGATATTTAAAAACAAACGTTACTAATATAAAACATAATACAGCAATATTTAGCTCAATTTTTAAATTTAGCGTATTGTAATTTGAGAATAAAATTTAAAAGGAATTTATTCATATCAGATTGTGATTACACTCATTCAATGTGAGTCGTTGAATTTGAAAATGCTGATTTAGTAATTAGTTAAGGTTAAATTTTGACACAATACGATTAAAGTAGCTTGTTAGAACTACTCAAACTAATAGAAGCCTAATATTTAACCATATTAACTTCCGTTTAATCGCGATAAAATATTAGATTTGAAAAAGTTTAATCGCTTGTTCTAATAAATGAAATTACATTCACCGTTAAAAAAGGAGTTCCTTTAGACTCCTGTTTAGTCATGTCTACGCACCTAATTTTCGAAAATAATTCAGATGATTATAGTGGCGTGTAGCAAAAAGTTGGTGAGCAATAAATTTAACGTGTATCAATGGCAGCTAACACTGCAATGCTTGACGTTCAACAAAAACGTGCACTAGCAAAGCTAGTGGAATTGAATAGAGCTAAAGCTCCATCCAATTCTTATGATTTTTCCTTCATCGCTAAAGCTCGAATGAAAAATTGATGATGTCGCAAAGCTCCACCATCATATGAATAAAAAACGGATGCACCAGGCATCCCTTTTTTATTGGTCGTGAACAGGTTCACTCCCTTTGATTAAAAGCCATCTGCGATGTCTTTCAATCATGCTCGTCATTTCATTCCTCACAGTGTTTTCGCACTCTACGAGCACGAAAAATGATATTCGGAACCCCGTCCTCATATCATGAAAAAACCGCAATTGTTTTTGACACAACAATTGCAAATAGCTTGATAGCCTGAACTATCAAGCTAAAGTCCTATTGCCCCTGCGTCCTAGCGGACGAGATTTCGGGGCAGTAGGACGGGGGGTTGCCCCTGACAGGACGAACTACGAGCCGTGAACATTATCAATGTTCAGCTCTACCAAAATAGCAGCACCTTCGGCACTACTCTTTTGGAGTTCTCCTCTCGGAACAAAATCAAAAATTTTTCCCCTCTTATTCTCCCTGCGGTCGGAATTGAGGATGGGAAAAAGTTTTTAATTTTTCAATTCTTCCCTTTCCTATTCGCCCTACGGTCGGCTAGATGGAGGGGAAGAATTGTCCGAGCTTCAGCGTCAACCCCCTTTGGGAACTCTTGCAGAGGGCTAGATGATTAGGGAGAGCAATCCCTAATCATATTAATCAATAATTTATCTCACAATGCTTTCGCATCGTAATCTAAATTATTGCATTATTGCCCCTAATCTTGTGCTCGATAACTAAAGTTTCGAGAGGGGCAATAATGAGTGAACAAATCCATTTCAAACAAATACTCCTGTCGGAGCATTGTTCTCATGTATTTGTTTAAATGTCCGCCGAAGGCGGACATTTACTGGCTTCGCTGCTCTGAGTGTAGCTTTACAAAATCCTAAAAAACAACTCAACGGAGGTGAACACAAATGGCTAGACAATCTAATAAACATAAGGACAAACCTCGTAAGCCTAAACAAAATAATAGATTTGCGAATCCGAGAAAACCAGATATAAAAGCAATTAAAGGAATGGCTGTTTGTGGCCACGTTCGAGCTGAGTATATAGAAGATATTTGGAGTGCTAGACGAATTCGCAGTTTTACCGAGGAAAGATTGATTGAAAAAGTATCTTATGCGACTAAAAAAGGCTCGATAGTTTGCTACAAACTAACCGAGCGTGGCGTGAATTATGCTAAAAAATACATCATACCAGGACATCAGATTTACGCTTCTAAATCAATCGTGCATGATGTATATATGAGCGACCATTACTTCACAAAAATGTCGGACACTGAGCGCGAAACGATTAAAACAGAAACAGAAATTAAATCTGAGTTTAAAGAGATGTTAGTGAGTGGAGAAATCTCAAAATACACTTATGATAGTTGTTCTTGTGTTGATTTTTCTTACACTAGCGATAGCGGTGAAATAATTGGGTATGAAGTCGTTACGGACAATTACACCCAACAGGATATCCAAGCGAAACAAACATTTTGCAGAGTTTATGGATGTACATATCAAGAAGTTCGAGCACAATCGGGAGGGGTGAGATATGAGTAAAAAAGAAAAATTAAAGGCTAGTGAACGATACGAAAAAGAGTATAAATACGGATTGAAACATCAAACAGTTCTTCAATTCTTGAATACGATATGCCGAAAAATAGTCTTACAGTCAGACCTTACAAAGGTTTTAATTGAATCTAAATACTGCGGTGGCAGTAGTTCAGCCAGTCGCTTGATACAGAATTTAGAGGCAAATAAATTAATCATGAGATATCCAGATGGAAAAGGTAAAATGTTAATTCAAATCAGAAAGTTAGGGATTTTGGTTGCTGAAAATAAAGAAGACATGGACAAGGTTAAAAACATTAACCATAAAAAAGTTAATGACCAAGAGGAAAAAATCAAATTAATCCAATATAGAATAAAATATTTCCTCAATCACTACATCATAGAACAGCGAATGACGTTGAATGATGCTATGCACGAAGTTCAACACAAAGTAGGAAACACGTTTGCAACTGACACGATAAAAACTTACCGAGCACTTTATAATTTTTCTCAAAAAAATAAGGTGAAGAAAGAGGTAGAAAAACACATTGAAAATATTGAAGCGATGAATAAAAAGCGTGCTTTTTCTACTCCGAATTCTAAAGTCGAAGCACCTAGCGTAACTCAATTAAATACGCTTGATAGCTTTGCTAGGAAAGATATATTTCTATCGTCTATTATTAAAACGATTGATAATCAATTAGTTGCTAATGTTGTGCTATTTAACTATGCAACTGAAATAACACCTTCTCGAATAGAAAGTTTGAAACTCTTCCATGAAATGTTACAAGAAATTGGAATTCACTCCATGTCAACAACTATCATTAGCCGTTCAAAAGTTGCTTCTGAAACGTCGCTTCGCAGGTTCAAGAAAAAAGATAAAACTTCATTAGTCGCATTTGCCTATTTTGAAAACTACAAACTTATTTATTCAAACAAGTGTAAAACAGCAAATGACTTGGTTTTAGAATTAAACGAAAGAGCTGAGGAGCTAAAACTATTAAACGAGCAGAAACAAGAGCGAGAACGATTAGAGCGAGAACAGTTGATGAAATATTCTCAAATTGACTTTGACTCAATTTTAAAAGATTATAGATTGAAAAAATGGATAAAGGATAATTTAAAAACAGAAGGTTTCGCAAAAAACATTGACTACATTATCAAGTATAAGGATGACTTCAATCGCCTTGAAAGTGACTTTGAAAAGTTATTTATTGAGCGTAAAGGAGTTCATAAAATGGATTATTTAGACTTGAATTATGCAGCGTTTATGGAGTATGCGAAAATAGATTTTGAGCATCTTAGAAAAGCTCATAGAACTTATTTAGATTTACGAAATAGATTTCTATTAAATCCAGAGGTTAAATCATTCAAACAAATGAGTGTTACATTCGATAAAGAAAGTACGGGGCTATCTATCAAATCAACTGATAACATTTATAGGAAATAACAAAAAAACGACATCTACTCTACTGTAAATGTCGCAACTTGCGTGGGTTCAAACTGCTTTTTATCTATTTTTAAAAAAAAGCGTATCAATAAAAGCATTGAATACGCCCCAAAATTTCGTGATTTTTTCGCAAAAAAGTGCCTCCCCCATCCACTCCCAAAAATTTTAAAGTTTCTGGAACAGCTCCCTTCACTGATTTTTTTAAAGACAACCCCTAAAAGGGTGGAGAAAATCATTCTTAGTATGGGCAAAATCATTCATTCTTATTCCTAGAAATTAAATTTTTTTTAAAAAACTTTTCGACGTTCGCAGAGGTGGGAAATAATTATAACTTATGAGGTTAAACACTATCATGTAAGAGTATTAAATACTAAGTAACTTCTAGAAAGTTAAAAATGAAAGGATAGATTATGATGACGAATAAAGCGGTAAAACTTAAAGCAATTACTAAAGAGGGAATCAATGAACTTTACAACCAAGTTTTAAAAAAGTTTGGTGGCTATCAAGAGGTAAAAATGGTTTATGACTACGAAAAAGAAGAATTTCTTACGGTTAAGTCTGCTTATCTTGATGGAGAGACTTTAGTGGAGGCTATAAGTGACTATATGCAAGATGGAGTTATCGACTATTTAAAATTTTATGAGGATTTAATAGGCGATTTATATTCACTTAAAATTCCATTGGATATAGAAGTAGACCCAAGTTTTGATGGATATTTTCAAGAGTTATATTCATAAAAAAAGCGGTAATCAGACCGTTTTTTTTATTGTCTTTTTAACGTTTTAAGCCCTTCTTATTAGGCGTTCTAAACCGCTCCTATCAATGCATTGAATTTTGTTCCTTTTAGCATATTCTATGGCTTCGCGGGTGAAACTTGATGTCGTGATGAATACTCCTCTCTCAACTCCTGCGTCCGCCATAGCGCCTTTTAATTTCTGCATCAATGGTCGGCCCACCTTGTTAGAATCGTTATAATGCTTTACCTCACCAAAAATTCTTTGATTTTTATCGTTCCATCCAACCAGGTCTTTCCCTCCATCGCCACCTTTTCTGGTCACTGCCATCTGATACCCGTTGGCATTGAGCACGTTAGCGCAAAAATGCTCAAATTGGTAATCGTCTAATTTCATGTAATCAATGCTCCTTAAATGACTTTTTCTTTTGCGTTCAGTTGGCTTTCTATGTTTCATATAAAACAGAATCAGTGCAAATACAGGAACGCATAACATTACATTTAGCAGATATTGTTGTATATCTTCTAAGGATTGAAACATTTCTTTGATGGTAAACATTACACTCAGTATAGCTAGAACGACAAGTAACATTTGTTCTTTGTTCTTATTCATTAGATATCACCTCAACTCCTATTCTGAGACGAAACAAGTTTTTAGATACAGTTTATACCTAAAAAAAGACGCTTATAGCGTCTTAATAAAACGGATAAATATTTTTAACATGTTCCTCCAACTCAAATTTCAGAAGCTCACCGTTTGGAGCAAAAACAGTCGCATCATTTAAGTGATTGATGTAATAACCATGCCCCTTGTAGAATTTTAAATTAGATTTAACATCATTCAAATTCAAATCAACAAAGTAGTCATTACCATTCTTTAAACTCAAAACATTTATTGCTAGTCCTCCTTGATTATTTAAACTATGGAAGTAAATATATTGTTCGGCGCTGGACGCTTCAATTAATCCAACCTCTTTAGCTTCAAATGCATTACTATCGTAAAATTCTAACGTCTCTAAATCCAACGATGTCAAGAATCCAAAATCTTCATCGAAATCTAAAATTGTTAAAATACCATTGTTGATGCTAATGTCTTGCGTACCTTCCCAATCTAGGAGCATTTCAAGCTCATTTTGAGCGTTGTAAGTGTAGATGGTATTAGTTGTTGCAGCATATACCTTATCGTCGCTCACAGCCCATTCTATAACATCTGACGGTGTTTCTAATCGCTTCTCCTCTGTTTTGCTTTTTAAATCTAATTGGATAATTTGATTTTCAGTTTTATCGAATACAAATAGGAAGTTATTTTCAACTTTGACTTCTAAATCATTTGATTTATTTATTACAGTTTTAATTTCGAATTTATCAGAATTAATAATAATATCTTTGAATTTTTTTATTTCTTTTAATTGGATTTTTGCTTCTAAAAAATCAATTAAAAGAAATTTATTATACTCACTATTGGTTGCAACTGAATCATAATTTAATTCTAGATTTGTTACCTTTTTATTTTTTGTATCAATCAAGTAAAGTGAATTAGACTCACCTTGCGCTAATATATAATCTGTTACTTCTTCCTTGAACACGCGGTCATAATCCATATATCCAGGCGGTGTAATCGCCCTTATCGTTGCTTTTGTTGCCATCAGGATGGGTAAAGCTAGACAAAATGACAACATTATGACAATAATCCAACACAATAAATTTATCAACATATTATCTTCAACTATTATTAGTTTTTTAATAACTTTTTTCATTCAAAAACCCCATTCTATTTTACTTATTCAACATCATTTATTGTATCAGTTTATTTAATTTTACAATGTATATTTATGTCAAAAGTTTTTTAAAAACTTAAAATATGATGTTTATTTAACATTAAACGTTATATATTATCAACGTTATTGATGTTTAATTGCAATGGATGTTGGACTCTTATCGACATGTAAAAGTCTTTTTTTATGCGTACCAAATGGAACTTCCAATTTTTCAAGAAAAAGCTTTTTAAAATTATCTCAAAAACTATAGTTTATACCTTTGGTGGGGTTGAACTTTTTTGGGTATTTTCAAAAACCTCCTCTTAAAAAATGGAATTTAAAGGATGTTTTCCCCTAAAAAATTCTGAACAATTCTGACGAACCATTGATTTTACCGCATTTCCATTGGGGTTGAACTTTTGGTCAACTTTTTTCGTTTTTCAGTTGACGGGGTATAGCCTATATGGTAATATATAAGTACCAAGCACAAGGGATGCTTTAGAAATAATGAAATAACAACCATAGGAGGGTTTTATAAATGGAAAATACTATTTTTAATATTGCCGTTGACTGCGGTAAATTTAACGCAAAATTTGCCTATCGCGTTTTAGAGGAAATGAAAACAGGGGTTCTTCGTACTTCAATGCGCGAAGGACATGATAATTTCGGAAGAAACTACGACGTTCACCAAGTAGTTATCGATGAAAAAAAATACACAATTGGTGATGCTACTGATAGCTTTTCTGATGACAATATCGAATTAAAAAAATCAAGTGATTTACATAAATTTGTTACTTTAACAGCAATCTGTAAAGCCTTGAAAGATGCAGGGGTTAAAGGTGCTGCAACTGTCAATCTAGCCATCAATATCCCAATCAAACAATACAACAACAAGGATGAAAGAACAGCTATTGAAAATTTATACAAGGGAAGTCATACAGTAGTATTTGATGGTGAAACATTTGAGTTCAATGTTGCAACAGTGCTTGTTCAATTTGAAACAGCAGGGATTATCGTTAAATACCGCAAAGCCTTCGCAGAAGAAAATACAGTTATCTGTGATTGTGGGGGATTAAATGTTACTCGTATCGCGCTTCGTAAAGGTAAAATCCTCCCAGAATCAGCTAATGCTAATGCATGTGGTAGCAACAACTTAGTTGATGATATTAAAAAGGCTTTATACGGAGAACATGGAATTGAGTTCGATAAAGAAGATATTCTTGAAATGGTTCGTGGAATTCAAACCATTACAGGTGCAAATGCAGTTACCATCCGTAAAGTTATTGATGAGTATTTAGATAAATACGCTAAAAAAATCGTTTCAGATTTGAAAAAAGATGCTAACTTAGACATCTACAACGTATTCCTATGTGGCGGTTCTTCAACGATTTACAAAGAGCATCTTGCAAAAAAATTAACTTGTGAAGTTAAAATGTCAGATGACTCAGTTCTTGATAACGTAAAAGGAACACTGTTATTCCTTGAAACATATTTAAAGAAAAAAGCAGCTTAATAACAACGAAAAAAGTGCTAGGATTAATCGACGTTAATTCTAGCACTTATTCTAATATCTCGGAGGTTTACGATGGCTACGAAGAACAGGAAAACAATTATGTTTTCTTCAAAAAATACAGATTTATTTGAACATCTTGTTAAGATGCAAAAAAAAGGTGAGAATGTCTCTGAATATTTATGTAATTTGATTCGTGCTGATTTAGAAATGACAGTCAAAAAAGATGAATTCGAAGAGGTAAAAACCCAAATTCAAAAAATTGATAAAATTGAAGAAATGTTATCCCAATTAATGAAAAACGGTGTTGTCGCTCAACCAATTTCTCAACAAGAGGAAGATGAAGTTAAAATAGTTAGTGTTTCAGACGAGGAAATGGAAATTGAAGATGATGAAGATGCAGACGCTTTATTGGATTTATTTGATGGGATGATGCCAGACGAGGATGATGTGGAGGTTTAGGAGGTTTTAAATGAAAGGAATAAAAAATCAAAAAGATTTAATTATTGAAATGATTGATGCATTAAGAGCTTGTGAAAGTGAACTTGATGCGATAAATAACAGCGAGTTAGTTAATAAAATCAATGAACTATTAGGAAGAACTTCATCTGAGTTAACGGGTATCCTTGATGAAGAGTCATTGAATGAACTTGTTATTCGTGTCAAAGAGGATAATGAGCCGATTTCAGAAAAAGATATGGACGATTTATTAATGATGTTTGGATATTAATTAAAATTGAAAGGGGTATTTGAGCTGATAGATTTCAGCTCTTTTTTGTATTTGAAAATGAATATTTTTTTATCTAAAAAAACTAGTATGATTATATAAAAATGGGGGGGGTTGACCAAAACATCAACCCCATGATATAATAATATTTATAGTTAGATGATTTATAAATTATTAAAACATTAGGAGGAGAAAACATGAATATTTTAGAAAAACTGAATGATTCAAACATTAAACAAAATCAGTCTTACCATATTCCGAATTGCAAGGTTCGATTAGCTAAAGAAGTTGAGGGCGAAATCGAGTTACAAGAGGTTGCAACAACAAACATTATCGGGGTTTATGAATTCATAATTAAGTCTTCAAAATCAGATTTTATTCTTGCTGATTACGTTGTTTTTGAAAATGGCATGGTTGCTCATGCAGACGAATTGGGTAGTCGCTTAATGGAGTCGCTAAACTACGCCGATTGGTATGATGAAGAGACCAAACTGTTAGAGTTAAATGAGGGACAAACAGACGATGATTATCGCTCATTAGAAAGCTTATTAGAAGAGCATCAGGATTCAATTGAATTCATGAAAAACGAGGGCGAATTATGTGAATTAACTAATGACTTATACGTTTCAGTCGTTGGAGAGCGTGAAGAGATTGATGGGAAAATTTATCACGAAGAAGGGATGCTCCGTCGTGAAATCACTGATAAAACAGAGATTTACGATGGAGTAGACGATATGGTTGAAATTGACCACATACGTCATTATCAAGTGCTTGCTCACGAAAAGCGCTACGTTAAGACTAAAGGATTTAGAATCCGCAAATTAGATATTTATAGATTGAAAGATACTTCTAAAGTTGCGATTACAACTTATAATCCATTCGCTTATTCTAATGTGTTCATCATGGATATATCGGAAATCGAAATTTACTAATTTTCTAACCCCACATGGGGTTTTTCTTTTTTTAATCCCCATTCCCTTGTTAAAATAACAGCAAATATAGTGATTTTTTAAGGAGGAATACATAATGATTTTAAGTTCCAAAACTCAAAATGTTATCGCTAAATTAATTTTGAACGGAAATGTTAGCTTTGAACATAGCGATGGACGTAACGCGCATAATTTCAAAGATTTGCTTGGAACGGATTTTGTTAATTTTGAGTCTGCAATAGAAGAGGGTGTAAATGCAGGGTGCATCTATCGAAATGGCGTATTAGACAACAATCCAAATAATGAATTTGAGTATACTGTGGTTTTAGATTTTGAAAAAATCATTTTTGGAGATTATTTGACTACATCGCCTGTAATTCCAGTTCTGCGAGCTAATATGACTGTCGGAAGCCGTAATTACAATGCAATCATGTCTGCCTTTACCAAAGGGATGATGGCTCTTGAGTTGGAGAAAGACGGGTTTTATGCTGAACGCAATGAATTATCTAGATTAAGTTCAGAGGCGTTCTGGTGTAGTGTTAGAAATGGTCGTACTCGTGAAGAGAATCTTAAATTATTCCTTGAGTTGCAAAAAGAGATGGTTGAAGTTATCGGAAGCCTCCCTGTGAAGTTTCACTGCTACAAGGATAATTTCAGTATCAAACAATGGAAACAAGACATGCAGGGGAATCCAATAGATTTTTTCAGTATTTACCCAAGGTTCAAGCCTTGTTTGTGCGGTAGCGGTAAGACATTCAAAAACTGCTGCATGTAATTAAAATCGAAAAGAGGAGGGGATATTGTGGCTAAAAAGAAGTGTGATAAAAATGAAATCATCGTTCGTTACGGTTGGATTGAAGAAGTAGGTAATTATTGTTTATTTGAAGGAAATAAGTTGGTTGAACCTATTCAGCAACTCCAAGTTCGCCACCTAAACATAATTAAAAGGAAGCTCATTTGTTTGAACTTCCTTTTAAATTTTCTATTAATTTTATCATTTCTAATATATAACTATTTAAATTGTTTTCTCTAAGCAATAAACTTGTTGATATTTATGATGGGTTTATCCTATAATTTAACTATATTGAAATAACGTTCCAGAAAACGCTAAAAGACGAGCCATCTCGCCAAAGTTGAACTCGTCTTTCACACACAGAAGTTATTTCACTTCGCAATTAATTTTAAACAAAGTTATATACTTATTTTATAAAATTTTGTCGATTTTATCAATATTTTTATCGACATATTTTAAAAAAGTATTACTTTTTTGTTAAGTTAATCGAGTTGAAGCCTTCTGTGTATCCAAATTTTAGGATTTTTCTGGATATATAGGGGGTCTTTTTATGCAAGAAAATAAAAATGGCGAAATAGAAAGTTTTAATTTAATTGAATTATCAAATGGTTGTCATGACAATAAACCTACAAAAACAGAAGCATCTGAGCTGCAATCACTATATAACTCAAAAATTGTAAAGGTAACACCCTCGTCACTCGCTGAAGCAATTGAAAAAGGTCATTCATTCCATCCTGCTTTTTTTAGAAGAGGCGTGATAGCTATTAACGAATATACAGGCAAAGAGTTTACAGTAACAACTTTTCGCGACGAGGCGTTAAATGCTCAAAATGTGTTTGCGGTGGACATCGACCATCACAATTTCACTCTTGATGAAATTATAAAAAGATGTCCAGTTCCGCCAAGCGTTATATATATAACTCATTCATATTCGGAAGAAAATAAGCGTTATCGCGTAGTATTCTTCGGTGATAAAGCAGTTAAAAATTTAAAAGAGATTGAAGCAATCAATATTATACTGACCGCAGTGTTTTTGGAAAACTTGCCTGCGCACGTTCTAGCATTCGCGGACTTGACGGCTGTTAATCCTTCGAGATTATTTTTTGGAGGGCCCAAAGTTATTTATGTTGATGACTCTGCTCGTTTCAATGTCAGGGCATTGATGAAAGATAGAAATCTCGTTAATAAAACTCAATCTATCTGGAACTCTGCTAAAAAGGAAGTCTCAGACCATAAAGACCGAGTTTCTGAAATCAAAAGATATCGTGAATACCTTACTGATAAAGAGTGGGAGACCTATCAAAAATTAAAAGGTTCTAAGAGTAAAGAATGTTATCAATTCATGAAGAGAATTGGTGAGAAGCTACTTAAGCAAGGAATTGAATGGACTAATCCTAAATTCGACTTAAACAAAATTGATAGGGAAGAACTAGGATTAAAACCTAAATCATCAAAAGAAGAACGCCAACTTAATGCAAATCTTTTAAATTCTATCTTAGAGGCAATCCCTTCTTATGTCATGGAGCCTTTACCAAAATGCATGGAGTACGAAGAGGCAATTAATTTTGTCAATCAGTTACCACTCAATGACTTATTAGGGGTAGGGATAGAAAAACATTTCAATTCATTGCTTCGTGATGAGGAAAATGCGTCAGCCATTATTTTCAAAGGAAAAGATATGTTGTTTTATCATGATTTCGGTAACAATCAAACATTAAGTGTCATTGGACTATTATCAGAATTAATGGCGATTGAATATGGAACTCTGTTTTACTCGAACCTAAAAATGATTATAGAAAAATGTGGGTCGTCTCTAGGAAGTGAATACAGAAAAGAAGCTCACTTTCAAATTGCAGAAGGTAAAAAATATGTACGCGATATTATGAAAAGACCTAAACACCCATCTCAGCAAATATTCAAATATGGACTGGGAGCACTTTACTCAGGCTGTTGCAACTTGCTATCGATGTACATACCATCTGAACCGCTTCTTGAAAACCGTCAAGGCGTCGTTGTGTATCGACCACTTGAAGATTTTCACAGAGAATTGTTGGAAGGGAATGATAGCGATGTTAAAAAAATGAAAATAAACTCTTACCCGACATTCGTAAGAAAATTAAACTTCTTATGTTGGTTAGGATTCTTTAAAAAAATCAAAGTAGAAGATTTAAACCAAATAACTCAGGAAGGGCTTGAACGCCACAAGCAAAAACTGATTATTGAAAAAGAAATAAAAGAAGCTGATTATTTATTTCCAAACTTTTATGAGTTCGCTCCTGTAACTCCAGAGTTATTAGCAGAAGCAACTCGTAGATATGAATTATTTAAAGAGCGCGGTGGCAAGCTGTCTAATATAAAACAAAAAATTCTTCGTGCGATTGATGAGGAATTAACAAATGAAACATACCTTCAATCGGATTTTAAACTAAATAAAAAAGAAAAACATTTTCAAAAGTTATGTTCTAGTGCTGCTAAAAAGTTATTAGAAGAGCACGGATATTTTACAGAAGAAATGCTTTTAAAGCCAATGCTTCGTAAAGATGAATATTATAACGGAACTAAGGACCCTTCTCTTAAAGTTCAAAAAATTATAGCAGAGTATGGTGAAGAAAATTTTAGGGTTAAAAAAGCTAGAAACGAACTAGGTTTTGCCCGTAAAAAACAGCAATTTGATAATATTCGTGTTGAGCTATGCTCTGAACTTAATTTAAAAGACTTACGCGCTAATAAAGAAAATAAAAAGCTATACAACCTTGATGATAAACTAACAGGACAAACTGTTGTATATGTATCAAAATAAATTTAATAAAAAAAGCGTCCATTTTACATTTTCTAATGGATGCTTTTTTTAATTTTCTTTTTTTTTAAAAAATGCTCAGCTATTTTTGCTTAAAAAGTCCTCTCAGCCCAAGAAGAACTAGGGGTTTGTCGTTTTTGAAAAAAATTTAACTTAATTCTCTTGTATGTAAATACAAGAAAAGAAAAAAGTAATTAAGTTCAATTTTTTCCGAAAGCTAAAAAACGTTGTCGTATCAATGTTTTTAGAGGTTTTTTTAATGAAATAGCTGAGCATTTTTTAAATTTTAGAACTATTTATCTAAACATTAACAATTTAACTTTAGGTTCATTTCATTTAACGATTTACGATATTCATATTCAATCGCTTTAAGATAGTCCGAGAAGGTATACAACTCAATTATTGTGTATTCTTGAAGTTCTAGTTTATGTAAAGTGTTGAACGTAATGTCAATCACTTCATCTTCTTCGATAAAAAAGCAATGTCGTTCAAAATATCTAGCACGACATCCAGTAACAAACCCATAGCCAATTAAAACTTCCTCATGGAATAGCTTTTCTGAAAGTTCGTCATCATGCGTGAGAGCTTGATACACATTTTCAAAAGGTTTATTCTCTTCCAACCAAAATCTTACTCGTTGGTATAATTCTATTGACTTTGATACGTTAGCCTTGAATATTTGCATAATTAAAAATCACCTCGTTTTTATTGTGAACGTTTGTTCGAAAAAAATAAGGTGATTTTTGTCATTTATATTTATTTTTTATTAATCAATTGCTATTAATCCTTCAGCAATCATTTCAGCACGTAAAGTTTCAGTTTTATCACGCAGGCATTCTGCCAAAGCAGGTTCACGATGATACGTTCTTAAAGCCTCCATGTACTCATGATAATCAAATGCGTGTATTAAGCGATATTCGGGCTTCTGACGCTCTTTAAAACTAGAGAGCAGAGTAGAAGTCGCGTCCACCATTTCGCCTCTTAGAACGTCTAAAAAACAGCAATGACGGACATAGATATTTTGGTTATCAAAAACCTTGAAGAAGCAATATGCGATTTTCCATTCTCCTTTAGCTATTTTCATTAAAACTTCATCGTCACAATTCATGATGTTAAATGTGTTGTTGTAGCACATTTTTTGTTCTACTTGTTTTTGGTTGCGATTATATAGCTCAACACTGCGCTCTTTGTTGCCGTAATAAATTTTCAATTCAATCAAATCCTTTCAATCTTGCCTTAATAATAACAAAAAAAGAGGGAACTGAATCCCTCTTATTCGTATTTAGCGTAAATATTAATTACAATTCCGAAATCTTTTAATGAAATTACCACTTTACGACCATCAATATCATTTAGCGTTCCACCGTAATAATTCGGGTCATGAAGCTTGTTAATGACTTGTTGACCTTGTGATGGCATCATCCAACGGATTACTTTTTCAACTCCGCTTCCGCTTGAATTGAAAATCATAATTTGAACGTCCATATCACCGTCTGTTACTGATGCAACTGAGCAATCCCACCAGTCACTTGAAGCGTCTTGAACTGGGGCTAAGTAAGCGTTAGTTGATGACGCTTTATACCATCCTAATTCATTTACTAAACGGTTAACAATCGTATCACCTGTATAAGTTGCTTTTTTAGGTTTTTCCGTAACTGTTACAGAGATTGATACGCTAATATTGCCATTTTCATTTGATTTAGCTGTGATTAAAGCAGTTCCAGCCGATTTAGCAACAATATTTCCACTTCCATCTACTGTCGCAACTCCTGAGTTTGAAGAACTAAATGTTACTGATTTATTATCCGCATTACTTGGATTAACTGTCACACTCATTTTTGAACTTTGACCTACTCTAATGTCAAGTTACTAGTGCTTGTTGTTAAACTTGTAACTTTAATTGGTTGAGGTTCTGGCTTTGGTGCAGGTGTTGATGTTTCAGGTTTTGTTTGATTATTTGAGTTGTTCGAGTTTGACCTACTGCTCGAAGACGAAGCACTTGAACTACTATTTGAGTTTGATGAACTATTAGTAGTAGTCGTTGTAGAACTTGATGGTTTACTTCAGCAGTTGTACTACTTGAATTGCTTAATTGACAATTAGATATCGAATTCGAGCTATTTTGAGACGTTTGAGGCTTTTTTATAGCTTGAGTAGTATTATTTGTCTCAACTTTATTTTCTGTCATTTCTGGAGCTTCCTGTGGCTTCTCAGCGCCATTCTCCTCGACTTCAACATCATCAATTTCTTCTATTAACTCTTCTTCGTCCTCATTTAAAGCATCTTCCGTTTCAATCTATCAATTCGATGCTAGGTTCTTCTTCCAATTCATTTTCAACAGGAGATTTAGTATTTAATGCAATGATAGTTGCAAAAGTGATTAATAAGATTGTTACGATACTTGTAATTGTGATTTTTTTCGTTTGCTATTTTTTCAAAAATTAAACATTATAATAATTTCTCTTTCATTTATAAAAACTTAACTTTTTATCCATTTTTAAAGTGAAAAACATCCAGTTATTTCTGTTTTTTATTATACTACATAATATAAAAAGTTTAAGTTTTTATAACTAAACTCGTAATAAAAATAATGTTAAATAAACATTATAATGAAAAGCGATATATTTCTTATATTTAAAATGAAACAGCTAAAAATATGTTTACCTCTTAATAATCATGATATAATTAATTTAATGATTTGACGACAAAAATGGAGGTGCAATAGTGACGATATTTGATAAAAAAGAATTGACACAAACAGATGTAAATGAGCTAAATAAATTGTTATGCCAAGCGGATTTTAATACATTAAGAAAAGCCACGAGAAAAATTTTGGGGGATGAAGTGGATGAAAGGGATGTGGAACGAAAATTCAAAAATCTTCGAAAAAAATTAAATAAATTTGGCTACACTAAAAATTCTGATACTAATTTATATGAAAATAAAAAAGTTGATATAAAAAGTGAAATTAATGAAGATAAAAATGAGGAAAAGAAAAATAAAAAGTCTCGTAGGACAAAAGCAGAAATCAAAAACGAGCAGTTTAAAAAAGAATTCGAGGAAAAAATGAAAGTAAACCCACTTTGCTTTTTTAGCAGCACAGGGACAGAAATTTATGAAACATTAATTCACACTCAAAATAACGAAATTAATTGGGTAGGAGCCTACATCATGAATGAGGTGGCAGAAGAATTTAAGACAATGGAATGTGGATGTCAGCTTATTGACACATATAAATTAATTGATGCTTCAATTCAGCTAACTTATCGTAATAGAATTAATTTGAAAAATCATAACTTTAATCATGATTTTTACGAGTTGATTGCTAAAAATAAACTGAATGGTAGCAAAAAGAAACAGCTTAATTTAGAGTTGTCGGATACAGCAGTTAAGTGCTTAAAAATAATGTTAGCAGGCGATTTCGCAATGTTTAACAAATCCCAATTAATTAACTACTGTATGTTTGTTGCAGCTAAATCGGCTGAAAATAGTTGCTTTAAAGACGTGAAAACTTTCGATTTAAAGCAGCGTAAAAAAGAAAAACTTGCTAAAAAAATAACAGGACGCAAACAAAACGTAAAAAATAAACAATAAAAAAGGATGATAATATAGTGATAGAGTTAAATGATAAAGTTAAAATTGACAAGGATAAAATTAGAGCTGAGTACAGCGAATTAATCGAGCAATTATTAGATGATGAAATAGATGCTAAAGCTAAATTCGATGTAGTTGCTAAATTAAACTTCTTGAGTGAAAATACATTGGCTAAGTACATGTTAAATAGTGATTATGTTGAATGCAGAGATTTAAGAGAGGAGGATTAAAAATGGCAGTTCTTGAACAAAATCAAGAGTATACATTTACTGAATTTGAAGTTTTAAATGAGAGTGACGATGTGAATCGTGAGTTTATTGATAATAAAATTTACTTACTAGCTTCACCGTCTACTGCTCATCAGGAAGTTTCAAGAGAGCTGACGGTATTGTTCCATCCAGTGTTCAAAAAACGTGGCTGCAAGTTATTGGTGGCTCCTTTCGATGTTAAATTAACAAAGGATGATTTAGAGCCTCAGCTAGTTATTCCCGATTTAGTTGTTATTTGCGATAAAAGTGGTTTAAATGAGAAGCGTTACGAAGGTGTTCCGACCTTAATTGTTGAAATTTTAAGTCCTTCAAATCAACATCATGATTTGTTAACAAAAATGAACTTATATGCTAAATTTGGAGTGAAAGAGTATTGGATTGTAAATCCGTTGACTAAATCAATCTCAATTTATAAGTTAGATGAGTCTCAGCATTACATTCAAGCTGCTGTAAAGTCATCAGGAAAAATTCAATCGAAGTTATTTGAAGAATTAAGTGTTAATGTTGATGAATTATTTGATTTTTAGAAATTGAAAAAGCCATCCAAAAAAATTAATTGGATGGCTTTTTATTTGTTTTATTTTGTTAAAAGAAAAAAAATGATAAAACATTAAATATCGCTAAAATTATAAAAATAACTAATATGGCTAATAAAAACATAATTGTAAGCTTGATAAATTGCATTGAATCTCTCATATTTTTCACCTTCTTCTGCTACACATTATGATTAAGTATGTACTTTTTTAGTTAAGGAATTACCTTTTTGACATTATCAAACAAAAGTTCTTATAATCTTCGCTTCTAGTTTAAGGCTTTTTAATTAGTATAAAAATAAATGACAAAAATGAGTAAAATATAGAAATGTATAATCCTTTTTTATTGCTAAAAAAAAGAAAAGCAAATATAATTGTGTATTATATAATACACAAAAGAGGTTGCTTTCTTATGGATATAAAAAATATGGGCAATAAAACCGATGAATTCTTCCCAAAAGAAATTATGTTTAAGGAAGAATTAGTAAAAAGTAGAAATACCGATAAAGTGGTTAAGGTTAAAGACTTAGATAGATTGTCTGAAATATTTTTAAATAAAGTAGACGCTGGGTACGATATGATTTCGATTGAAGCATCGGAGCTTCTTGATGTTGATAGAGATTGGCTTTTAAATAATTTTAGAAATGAATTTAATTACTTCATCGTTCCAAATGGAGTTGTAGGATACGCTTTAAATAAATCAAAATCAGATAAATTCGTGAGTGATATTTGCAAAAAATACAATATTGAAGACAAGGAAGCTCGATATGCGCTTCAATTCAAGAGAATGTTCATCGAGAGAAAGTCGTTCTATGAGTTTATCTTTAAATACTTAAAAGTTACAGAGTCAACTAGCGTTGTCACGATTGATAATGAGGAAGTTAATAAGCTACCGATTAGCACTCTAACTATCCTTAAAAAAGAGTTTTTAGTCAAAAACCAAATGGCGACAATAGATAAGCGCACAAATAAACTCAAGCACACTCCGTTCCGACGTTATGAGGACTTAACACAAGATATATTTGATATTATTCTTAATCATAAATACAGCATCTTTGAGAACCGAGGACTCAAATCGGGAGCAACAATTAAGGATGAAATGCTACTCTTTTACCGAGAACGCAACCGCCTACTAATGGTTAGCAATGAGCAATTAAACCGAAAACTAGATGATGAATTGGGGTTAATTAAGTTCTCCATTAAAAGAGAAGAGAATGAACGCCACGTTGTTCGCTACTTCCTAAAAGCTCCAGTCACTCAGCAGCTTAATAAAGATAAGTTTAGCTTTGCGGTATCTGCTAAGTATGATGATAAATTAGATAAAATTGAGCAATGGTTCACGGCTTATGTTTTAAATTATATTAAAGAACAAGAAGAGAAGAAAAAACCTAAACGAAAGAAAAAATAACAATAGCTCTCAGTCGGGGGCTTTTTTTTATATATAAAAAACATTATTGTGTATTATATAGGACACAATAATGTTTTTTCTTTTATATATATTATAAGGATAGAGAAAGATTAGCAAACAGAAATTATTGGTTCTAACCAACACTTAACTAACATATAAATTAATATCGGCTAGGGTGTTGGTTAGCTTATTGGTCAACTTGAGTTTATTAACCAACAGATGTACATGCTATATTCGTTGCCATCAAGTCATTTTAAACACGACTTTAATAGAGGGGGGATGGTGGGAAATGCTGTTAGGAACAGTTGTATTAGGTGGCATGTTCTATGCTGCGTGTTATCTATTAGATAATAATAAGGATGATAATATTGAGCTAATTAATTCAGTTCTAAAATCAAATCTCAGTATCAAAGAGAAAGATAAAGAAATTCATCCTTATGTTAAATCTTGCAAAGGCAACGGGACCTATATTGTAGAGCTTCAAAAAGGGTTCGATTTCACGCAATTAGAGAAGCTACGAGGAAAGATTGAGAACGCGATTAAATGCAATGTATCAATCAATAATGATGACTTCATCTATTCGATTAAGATGGAAAAAGCGGTTGAAACACCAACTCTAGTTCCATTTAAACTCGTTTATACGAAAGCAAAAGATGGAGTTAAATTAGCAATTGGAGTGCGTGGCGATGAAATTATTTATATTGATTTCAAATCAGTTCCACACTTACTAATTGGTGGTGCAACTGGATGGGGAAAATCCATCTTTACTAAAGCTTTAATCCTGCAAATCCTTCACAATTACCCATCTTCTGAACTCGAATTGTTTGATTTTAAAGCTGGTATCGAACTAGGTGATTTTAAAGACTTAAAACAAACTAAAACATTTATTGTTAAACCGCATGAGGCATCAGATGAAATTGAACGTATTTACAATGAAATTGAGCAAAGATTTGATGTTATAACTAACGCTAAGTGTCGAGACATATTCGAATATAACTCAAAAAGCAACAACAAAATGCAATATAGATTCGTTATCATAGAAGAGTTCACAATCCTTTTGGATATTCAAGAAGAATTATCCGTTATATTAACTAAGGCGCTTGCGATTGCTAGGGCAACGGGGACTTATTTTATCTTTACTTCTCAGCGTTTTTCGGCTGATATAATCGATTCAAAAATCAAAGCAAATATTGATAATCGTGTCTGCTTTCACGTTGCAGATTCGATGAATTCTAAAATTATTTTAGATTCACCAGGAGCAGAACAGCTTCAACATAAAGGGCGTGCGATTCTGTCTCAAAGTGGACAAAAACAAGAGTTTCAATCGTTTTACGCTACAAAATCAGATATTGAGCGAATGACTAAGCGTTATTTTGAAGATAAAAAAGCAATTAAAGTTATTGAAGAAGTTGAGGGAGAGAAAATGATATGGGAATAACACAAAGGGATTTGCAGGTTATTCGTTATCTTGAAAAAGGATTTCTTTTAAATACTGAAATCCTTTCTAGGCTTATATATTGGACAGGCAACAAAAAATCGTCATTATCTGTAACACAAAGACGCTTAAAAGAGCTCTATAACTTGAAACAGGTGAAACGTATTAGGCAGTTCGTCGGTCAGCCATTCATCTATTATTTAGGTAAGACTCCTACCAAATCAGAGCATCGACTTGCTATGAGTGATTTTCTGTCTCAAATGACAATTCATGGATTTGAAATTATTCTGGATGAAACGCAGACGGAATATAAGGAGCTAGAAAAGAAATATAGCATCAGACCAGACATGCTTGTTACCTTTAAATATAAGAATGACTATTATCGAGCGTTAGTTGAAATTGACCTTACAAAGAAGTTCACTCATGCAGACGAATACACGAGATTTTTAAAGGATAGAAGAGAAGGGAAGGTCTCTTATTTGAGTGATTATAAGCTAGCACTTGTTTCAGTTTGCGACGTTCAACCAGACATGAGATGTATTTGGGTTAAACCAGATTGGTCCAACTTCTCAAACTTCACTTCAACTTTTGAAAAGTTATGATATAATAAGGATGCATGATATAAAGGACATTGCAATAGGTGGCGATGTCCTTTTATTTTTAAGGGAATTAATATTTGTGTATTATATAATACACAAATAATGGTTTTTTCTTTTTTTATATAAAGGATAGAAAAACTCCAACCAACTAAAAGTTATATTTCATAATATCACCAAAAAGATGTTCCTCTTCTAGGACGTCTTTTTTTTATTCACCACTCGGAATTACCATTTTTTGATGTATAAGAATGGAACTCTTTTCGAGTACACTTTTTTGCATAATTTCTTCATTTTGCTCAACTGTTATTTTCCTTGATATTACCGCAGTTTTGGAAGGAAAAAAAGGGGAATAAATGTCAAAGAAATTTCGAGTAGCTTTTTATTGACATTTTTAGATGTTTTAGGTAAAATTTAACTATAATGAAAAATAAAAAATGAAGGAGGTGTTAAAATGGCAATTTATTGTTATGCACGTTGTTCGACAAATGAAGAGAGGCAAGATGTTATGCGACAAGTCAATGAAGCACTTGCTAAATATGACATTCCTCAATCAAATATTTATTTTGAATATGAATCAGGCTCTAAGGAAGATAGAAAAGCCTTCAACAAACTTTTAAAAGAATTAAAAGACTCAGATACGCTTGTTACTTCTGAAGTATCGAGGTTAAGTCGTTCGGTAAAGCAATTGTGCGAGGTCATCGAGTTGGCAAAAGAAAAGCATTTAAAACTTATTATTGGTGAGTTTGTTGTTGATTGTTCAAAAGGTGAGCTAGACCCTATGACGGATGGAATGCTGAAAATGATGGCAGTATTCGCAGAGATGGAACGCAACATGATTAGGGCTAGAGTTAAGAGTGGCATGAAGAACGCCAAAGATAAGGGTGTTAAAATAGGTAGGAAGGAAACTTGTTTCGAAGACTTACCCAACTCGTTTTTGAAACATTATCCTAAAGTAAAATTACCTAAAGGTAATGAAAATCGAATTACGATGATTGAGTTATGCAAACTATGTGGGATTTCAAGACAAACGGGTTATAAATATAAAGCTCTATATGAAGAGCATTATAAGGGGGAATAAAAAATGATTTACACTGTGAAAAATGAAGATGAATGGTTTGAGGAAGGAACTGATTATCATGTGGCAGGTGATTTGACATTCATAACAGAGGAAGAAGTTAATGGTCAAATAATCTCTATTGAAAGACTTCACTTGGGAGATTTGGAGATGGTTTCATCGAATGATAGTTTCTACGATGTTGTTAATTTAAAAAATAACTTCGTTATCAAAGAGGATAAAGCTTATTTACCTATTATCTTTTCAGAGTTAGAAGAAGCTTTGGAGTATATCAAAGTTAATTATGCAATAGAAGTTGAACTTGCTAAAGCAACTGAAATGGTGTTATCGGTTGAAAAACATTTTAAACACATTTATCATGAAGATTTTTCAGAGGAATTTGATTTAACTAGTTCAACTGATAGATATTACGCTCATAAGAGTATTGACGATTTAATCAAAGAACATGAGCATTTTCATTCGGATAAGTTGCATTTCTTACACGAGGTTATTAGCAGACAAATTAAATTTTCAGAGGGAATAGACCTGGGAGATGTAACTTTATCAATTGAGTGCAAATAAAAAAAGAGTGGTGTAGAACCACTCTCACCTAGTGTAAGGAGCAATTACACAACTAAAAAAGGTGGTTATTATGAAACATTCAGAAATTATATATCACGGTAGTTACACGAAAATAGAGCTCCCATATATTAAAAAATATCGTTTCACGAAAGATTTTTCTTGGGGATTTTATTGCACGAAACTCCAAGAGCAAGCCGAAAAAGCGTCAGGAAAATTTAACACACCTATAGTTAACGTGTATGAACTTAAAAACGTTGAGGAATTGAACGTAAAAGAATTCAAGGACTACTCTGACGAGTGGTTGGAGTTTGTCATTGCTTGCCGTAGCGGAAAGACGCATGAATACGATGTTGTAATCGGTCCAATGGCGGATGATACGATTTATGATTATATAGAAGCATATTCGATGGGACAAATGAATAAGGAGAAATTTTTTAAATTGATGAAATTTAAATATCCCACACATCAAATTAGTTTTCATACAATTAAGGCACTTAACTGTATTGATTTTGTAGAGTGCTACGCATGTGAAAATAAAGATGAACGATTAATCGAATGGAATGATAGAACAATTTACGGGCGTTGCAATGCCTTTGATTGATGAAAACACCTTCTACAAAAAGGGTTTGAAGAAGAAAGTGAGAAAGTACGTGCAACGTTAAAAAATCTTTTTCGTTCATAATATTGAGATTAGCATCAAGCTGGTCTCTTTTTTCATACCATTCATTCCACTCTCAATAGCCCATCTAATTCAAATCAATATATTAAAGGTTAACTTAGATAACAAGAGTTAACTTGTTAAGATTAACAGCTTTAAGTTAACTGATGGTTATATTCTTATCAAAGGGGTGTTATAATAAGGATATAAGATAATAATATCAATCATTTTATAAATTGAAAGAAGTGGAATAGATGGAACAGCAACAAACATTAAAAACAAAAGCATTTAAGATGTTACCTACTGAAATTGAAGCATTAGAAATTGCATTAAAAGGGTTTGAGGGAGCAACTCAAGCCGAGCAACTTAGAAATGCGATTATGATTGCAGAAAAAACAATGAATCACGATTTAACAATGAGTCAATTACCTGATAACGTAGCGAAAGTTTATGCAGGGGATAAAGAGAAAATTCAAACAGCTCTATCAATGATTATGAGTGTGTTTGAAAGCCAAGCTACAACCGTTAATGCTCAACTTCAAAAGCGTGAGGATGAACTGTTGAAGGTATATAACAAGGAACTGGACAAGCTAACTAAAGATAACGACAGTTTATTTGCTAAAAATGAAGGATTAGAAGAGCAACTAATTAAATTCAAAGAGTCACTTGAAGCGAGAACAAATGAATTTGAAACCCAGAGAGCAGATTTCACTGTCGAAATTGATACATTAAAAACTGAGAAATCTCACTTAGAGAAGGAAGTTATTATCCGCGAAGAGATGATTACCGACTTAAAGGCTACTATTCAGAAGCAAGATGCTGATATTGAAGCTAAAAATAAAGAAATTGCTGACTTAGCAAAAGATGCTCGTGAAGATAAAAATGAATTAA
>artificially_reared_2__coassemble_323_pt1 | contig 27358 bp, 27 predicted proteins | sample artificially_reared_2__metabat2_low_PE_015 | metagenome-assembled genome bin artificially_reared_2 | reverse complement strand
AGACAATTCTTGCTTCAGTGGTTTCCATTTATTGTGATGTGTTTTTCAGTGACCTAGTTTCAGTCACTAGGATTTTTTGTTTGTTATATTTTACAAAAGAAATGAATAATCTGTTAGTGTTAGAGAATTAAAAGGGGAGGCGATCGTTTATGTATTGTCGAAATTGTGGAAAAGAATTAAACGAAAATGCTGATTACTGTACGCACTGTGGGGTAGCAACGACGAAAGGAAACAGTTATTGTGGTGTTTGTGGATCGGAGACGAATGAAAATGCTGATATTTGTGTGAGCTGTGGAACAAACTAAAAAAAACAACAAAAAGAAGCTAAATCAAAAGTCGTGGCTGGTTTATTAGGAATTTTCTTAGGAGCTTTTGGAATTCATCGCTTTTATTTAGGATATACAGTCATTGCTGTCATTCAACTTGTTTTAAGTATCGTTTTAGGAATTTTCACTTGTGGAATTGCAACAGCTGCTGTATCAATTTGGGGGCTTGTTGAAGGAATTTTAATTCTTTGTGGAAGTGTCATTACAACGGATGCTAATGGTCAACCACTTCAGTAATTCATGAAGCGATTTAGATACTATCGAGTTATTTTTTATTTATTCCTAGCTATCGTTATGTATCAGATACCTTTAGAGTGGGTTGAAAGTCGTCGTCTTTGTATATGGTATCATCTCTTTCAAGTTGATTGTTTTGGATGTGGATTTACCCGTGCATTTTTTTCTTTAGTGAATGGTCAATTTGAAAAAGCATTTTTTTATCATAAACTGGTCATCGTTGTTCCAGTCGTCTTGGCGATCATTGGTCAAGATTTTTGGATGATTTTGAGCCGTTCAAAGAAACAAAGTTGGTTAGAAGTTGTATTCACTCAAATGATTTCACGGCTATATCCTAATTTAAGGGTAAAACATATTTAATTACATCAATCAGGTGTTTAGAAGAAACGGTAAAGAGAAATGAGTTAGTAATGATTAATGCCATGTTGGTTTGAAACATGATTTATTTAATGAGTTAGTAGCTGTAAAAAAAAGTCGATGAAGGCCTTCATCGACTTTTTTGCGTTTATCTAGAGATTCAATTTATTAAATTATTAGCTTTGATAATCAAAGTAGTTGACAGCTAAAAAATGAGATGATAAGATGATGACCAACGGAGGTGGAAGATCATGGGGTTAACACGTGACGTATTAAAGCTACTCGAAAAACATCGCGAGCAGTATTTATCTGCACAAGAAATAGCTACCCAATTATCATCTATTCGAACTGCAGTACGCAAAGCTATTCACCAACTCAAAGAGGAAGGTTATCCAATTCATACGATAGTAAATAAAGGTTATCAATTAAATCAAGCTTGTGACTTATTATCTTCAGAAGGAATTCATGCTTATTTAGATAAAGAATTGAAACCACTACCGATTAAAGTCTATCAGCGAATTAGTTCGACCAATACGGAAGCCAAACAACAGGCTTTAAAGGGTGCGCCTCATGGAACGGTTATTTTAGCTGAGGAGCAGACTGAGGGACGGGGTCGTTTAGGAAGAACATTTTATTCACCTAAAGGAACAGGTATTTATATGAGTGTAGTGTTAAGACCTAATCTTCATTTAAATCAAGCGACTCAAGTCACAACAACCGTCGCAACGGCGATCTGTCGAGTGATTGAAAAACTAACTGATGAGCATCCAAAAATTAAATGGGTTAATGATATTTATTTAGATCAACAAAAAATTGCTGGAATTTTAACAGAAGCTGTCACTGATTTTGAAAGTAATCAGGTAGATTTTATGATTATAGGAATTGGATTAAATGTTTGTACCATTGAGTTTCCATCAGAGATTAATGAAGTAGCAGGTTCATTACATCCAAAAAATTTGACGCGTAATCAGCTGTGTGCTCATCTACTAAATGAACTCTTTTCACTCCTTTCAAATCTTAACGATTCGAAGCTACTAGAAGAATATAAGTCACGATCAAATGTTTTAGGACAGTGGGTGACGTTTACGAAAAATCAAACCGTTTATGAAGCTTTCGCTGAAGATATTAATGAACAAGGAGAGTTAGTGGTACGATTAAAAAATAATGAACAAATGATTTTAAACTCAGGAGAAGTTTCTATTCGATGGATATAGATTTCATCATTAAGAGTTAGATTATTGATTGACTGCTTTGGTCGTTTCTAACGTTTATGACATGATAAAACATTTATTTAGGTAAGTGAGGAATTAAAATGAAAACAAAAGAATTAACGAAGATAGCCATTTGTATTACATTATTATGTATATCCGCCTATTTGTCATTTCCGTTACCCTTTACCCCCACGATGGTAACCGCTCAAACGATTATGATTAATGTGATTTCCCTTGTATTACTTCCTACCCAGGCATTTTTAACGGTTTTATTATATCTTTTCATTGGATTACTTGGATTCCCTGTTTTTTCAGGAGGGATGGGAGGAGTTGGCAAGCTCTTGGGTCCAACGGGCGGATTTATTTTTGCTTTTTTAACGGCAGCGCCAGTGATGAGTTGGCTTCGATTAAAAATAGGAAATGATTTTAAGCAGGCATTGTTCATTACAACGTTCGTAGGGATGCCGATCATTTATTTAGTGGGAACTCTATGGATGACTTGGCTCATGCAATTGTCAGTAGTGCAAGCGTTTAAAGTAGCTGTCTTACCGTTTTTAGTGGGAGATTGCTTAAAATGTCTGATTGCCTCTCTTTTAGTTTTGAAATTAGAACAGATCTCACCAAGAAGTATTCGTTTAGCTTAAATGTAAAATTTTTTTATTAGTGTAAGTATTCAAAAAAATGATCTTTTCAAAAAACATCATGCTTTTTGGATGAAGCATGAAATTAAGTGATATCAACCCATGATTATAGATCTTTAACTGGCTTCATTTGATTAAGTTGTTATTTCAAGATAAATTAGTAAAAAATATTAGCTAACGAAAAAAGAACGTTAGCTTTTTTTGGTTGAAAAAGATGTAATCAAATAAAGGAGTAAAATTTAAAAACGACTTAAATCGACAAATGTTTTTAAAAATTTCGCTCATCCTATGAGTAGGTGATGAAAGTGAAAAAAAACCGTAAAGATAATCGAGAGTTTAAGCAGCTAAAAGAGCAATTAATAGGCGTCAGACAAGTGATTAAACATACGAAAATCGGTAATCTTTGGACGCACGAAGCATCTGTTAGAAAAAAGTTAAAGCAACTACATCAGATGCAAGGAAGTTCGATTAAAGGTTATAAAGATTTAGTGATAGACTATCGAGAACTATTAGATGACATCTCACGGCGATTATTAGAAGACTATAATGAAAAAAATGAAACACAATTTGAATTTGACGATATCGTTGATCAATTTGAAGTGGAGTATTTAGCCTCTGGGATTTTAACGGCCTTAGTTAGTAGTCATATCCCAACACTAATGGCAGATGCCTTTCAAACTCATTTTCCTCAAAATCCTAAAGATGAGTATCAAGAGTCAAGGGCGATTAGACGAAAAGTTTATCTTCATTTAGGGCAGACGAATACAGGAAAAACGTATCAGGCCATTCAACGATTAAAACAAAGCACAAGTGGTGTCTATTTAGCACCGTTAAGAATTTTAGCGTTAGAGATTTTCGAACGTTTAAATGAAGAAGGCGTACCGTGTCATTTGTTAACGGGTGAAGAGGAAGTGCTCATTGAAGGTGCTACTCATCAAAGTTCAACGATTGAGAAGCTAAACCTTAATCAAACGTATGAAGTGGCGGTCATTGATGAAATACAAATGATTGATGATTCTCAACGTGGAGCAGCTTGGACACGAGCCTTGCTTGGTCTAAGATGCCAAGAAATTCATTTGTGTGGCGCACTTAATTCAAAAGAAGTACTGATGGATATTTTAAAAGATTGTGAAGATGATTTTGAGGTGATTGAATACGTTCGTCAAGTGCCTCTTGAAATCGTTAAGGAGCCCTTTAAATTAAGTGAAGCTCAAGTTGGAGATGCGTTTATTCTTTTTTCTAAACGAAAAGTGTTAGAATTAGCAAAGTTTTATCGTGAAAGTGGTATTCGAGCCAGTGTGATTTATGGTGACCTACCCCCAGAAGTACGAAAGATGCAGTATCATGACTTTACTGGGCATGAAAATATCATTTTAGTGTCAACGGATGCCATTGGAATGGGAGTGAACTTACCCATTCAACGAATCATTTTTATGAATCTTCAAAAGTTTGATGGTGAAGAGGAACGTTGGTTGACTTCTCAAGAAGTTAAACAAATTGCAGGACGTGCCGGTAGAAAAGGACTTTATGAAGTCGGATATGTTTGTAGTTATGGAAAAGGTTATTCGTTTCTAAAGGAGAAAATAGAGATGGATGATCCGTTAATTGAAGAAGCCGTCATCGGACCAAGTGAAGCTATTTTAAAGATTGAAGGACTGCCACTAAAAGAAAAGTTGGCGCTTTGGAGCACCACGCCTATACAAGTTCCATGGTATCGTAAAATGGATATTAGAGACTATATTTTAATTTTAGATAAGATTAGGCGATATCAACTTAGTGAACATGAACAGTGGCGTATTATGAAACTTCCAATTGACGTACATAACGAGGAAATTGTGGCAATGTTACTAAGCTATGTGGAGCAATATTTTATTCAAGAGGTGGATGAATTACCTAAACCAGCTATTAAAGAAGAAAGTTTAAAAGCCCTTGAAACATATTATCAAAAAGTTAATTTATATTATTCGTTCTGTAAAAATTTTGACATTCCTTTTGATTTAGACTGGGTGTATGAAAAACGAAATGATATCAGTGAACAAATTAATGAACGATTAATTAAAGGTCATTATTAAATGATAAAACTAAAAATGGAGGACGGCTTCTCAATCAAGTCAGTCACTCCATTTTTTAATGGTATTTAGTTCAAGTGAAACAATTGGCCATCACGATGATGAAACCATTTCATTAGCTCTGTTAGATACTAAAAGAGAACTTTTATGCTCAATAACACAGATTATTTATTAATCATGGGCTGCAAATGTTAATGAAGCATTTATCAGTCAAAGTGTTGATCCTACTGAGGTTAGAGGATCATAAAACTTACAGAAAATTGTATGTCCAGTTTGAGAATAAAGGCTTAAATTTTGAAAATCAAAATTTATACCACATATAAACGCTAAAATGTGGTATAATAGGATATAGTGAGCTATTTTAAAACGTCAGTCCAGTTGAAAATGAGTTCTCTGAAAGGACGGTCTAACTATGTTTAAAATAAATGATTATATTATGTATGGAACAACAGGTGTTTGTCAAGTAATGGATATTAAAAGTGAACAGTTTTTAATGGATGAGCCTCAAGATTATTATGTTTTAAATCCCATCTATACGGAACATACGACGATCATGATTCCTGTGGAATCACAAAAAGTCAGTGCAAGAAGATTACATTCAAAAGAAGACGTGAAAAACTTTATTGAACAAATCTTATCTAATGAGCTTTTTTGGATCGATGATGTTCGCGAAAGAAATCTTGTCTTTCGTTCGATGGTTAACAAAATGGACTGTGAATCATTAATTACGTTAATAAGAAGTATTTATCATCATAAAAAAGAAGGATCTTCAATGAAAAAAATCAATAAAAATGATGAAGATGTCATGAGTTTAGCAAAAAAATTATTAAATGAAGAATTTTCGATGATTTTAGGGATTGAACCAGAAGAAGTCAGTGATTATATTTTAGAACGCGTTGCTCAATAAGAGAAGAGATAGTTTCCCAAAGGAACTATCTTTTTTCATTTGATTAAAACAAATCGTTTTTAATGAGCTATTCTTTCACTTGCTAACGCATCTTTTTTACTTAATAAATTTACGATCTACGACTCATATCTTCAGCAAATGATAGGGATGGAAATTATTGAAGCTTGTGTTTTAATACATAGGTTGATATAATGAATTCATCCGATCATAGTAGAAATACAGATGACTTAATAGGACAAGTGCCTAAAACAGTCATAAGAATTAATATCTCATGTTGGCGCATGAGATTTTTTTGTTGAAAATAAAGTTTTAGCGTCAAAAAGCTGAAGAAGTGGTACAATAAAAGGTAATCATAATTAAAAGAGGTAGAAACATGACAAAATTTAATGAATTCAACCTTAGTCCTGATATTTTAAAAGCGTTAGATGGACTAGGATATCATGAAGCAACAGAGGTACAGTTACAGGTCATTCCGGCTGTTTTAAATAAAGAAGATTTAGTGGTGCAATCCAAAACAGGAAGTGGAAAAACAGCTTCTTATGGAATTCCTGTTTGTGAACAAATGGATTGGGAAGAGAATAAACCACAAACATTGATTTTAGTGCCAACACGTGAATTAGCTGTTCAAATTCAAGAAGAACTAATGCATATTGGACGCTTTAAGCGACTCAAGGTGGTTGCTGTTTATGGGAAATCACCATTTAAAGATCAAGCTCAACAATTAAAACAAAAGACACATATTGTTGTTGGAACTCCTGGTCGAGTGCTTGATCATCTTGAGCGTGGAACGTTGAGTTTAAAACAAATGAACACACTTATTTTAGATGAAGCTGATGAAATGTTAAATATGGGGTTCTTCGAGACAGTTGAAATGATTTTAAAAATGACACCCCAAACACGTCAAACTTTATTATTTTCAGCTACTATGCCAACTCGTATTAAAGAGTTAGCGAATCGCTATTTAATAAATCCGAGTGAAATTAAAATTGAATCTGAATCGATTGCCACGGATTTAGTTGAGCATGCGTTATATTCAGTTCGTATGCAGGAAAAAGTTCGTTTATTACAAGATTTATTAACGGTAGAAACACCGGATCGTTGTATTGTTTTTTGTTCGACGCGAGAAGCAGTCGAAGCTTTATATCAAGGACTCAAGGCAAAAGGTTATCCAACGAATCGTTTACATGGTGGAATGGAGCAAAAGGATCGCCTTGAAGTCATGCGAAATTTCAAAATGGGACAGTTTGCATTTCTAATCGCAACCGATGTCGCTGCACGTGGAATTGATATTAGTGATTTAACACATGTATTTAACTTTGATTTACCAGATGATCAAGAAGCTTTCGTTCATCGAATTGGTCGTGTTGGACGTGCAGGGAAAGTCGGAAAAGCGATTACGTTTGTGACGCCGTTTGAGACTAAGTTGCTTGATCAAATTCAAAAATACATTGGTTTTGAATTACCAGAGATGGAACGTCCTGTGGCAACAGAAGTTGAAAAAGCAAAAGCTGCCTTTTTAACAAAATTAAAACAACGTCCAAAAGCAAGTCTACAAAAACGCGCTGACACGAATAATGAAATTATGAAAATTTATTTAAACGGTGGAAAGAAAAAGAAACTACGTGCGATTGATTTTGTTGGAACAATTTTATCCATTGAAGGGATAGAAAAAGAGGATATTGGAATTATTGATATTAAAGATCAAGTCACTTACATTGATATTTTAAATGGAAAAGGTTGGACAGTTATTGATGGCTTAAAAACCAAAACGATCAAAGGTAAAAAAATAAAAGCACAAAAAGCATATAACTAGTTAAAGTTTATAACACTGATAAAAAGGCAAACATGAAATGTTTGCCTTTTTTCATTTGCATAACGAGAAATGCTTATTCCTTTTGGATGGTATAAAATCATGATTTATCTCACACATTAAAATCAAATCTCAATACACTAGGGTGGATTGGTCAGCAAAGATGGACTTTTGATTTTTAAACAGTTACTATTCTTTCGTTAAACCAAATGTTTATGAAAATTTCTTTAAAACGTTACGATTTAGTGGACTGATGTTCATCAGGAGGTAAGTTAAATGATTCCTTATATGATAAAACATTGTGCTCCCGCACTTGCTCGCATCAAAGTCGCAAATTTATTTAGTTACCCTTATCTTTCAGAGTATCAATTACAACAGGAGTTAGTAGAAGTTAATCAAATCCTTGATCAAGTGCATTTTGTGGCTCAAGTATTAAAACATGGTCAAAAAAGGGCGCTCGTTTATGTTTATGAAAAGAAACAGTTAGAAAAACGATTAAATCAACTTGAAATTAAAACTTTTTTAGAAAACATCGGCTATCAAATGAACAGTGTGGAAGTCTGTTTATCCCATCTTAAAGATCGTTTAATGAGCAATGAGACATTTCCACACGAAATTGGCTTCTTTTTGGGCTATCCTTATGAAGATGTCGTTGGCTTTATTGAGCATGAAGGAAAGGCGTATCTTTATAAAGGATATTGGAAAGTTTATTCACATTTAGAAGAGACAAAAGAGCTATTTGAATTATATTCAAGATATAAAGAGGATTATAGTTTAAAGTATGAACAGGGTCAAACGTTTGAAAGGTTACTATTAGCTAGCCATGAATCGAGATAAATTTTTATATAAGATAATCTATCTCATTTTAGAATATGAAGGTCTTCGTTTGAAAGGATATTAGTCAAACGAAGGATTTTTTATTCTAAACGTGTATTTAAATTCATTTTAATCAGCACTTAAAACGTCTTGAAGGCTAACTTTAAATTTTATAAATCATCTTTTTTTGCTTAGGCACTTCTACTCATTTTTTATCATACGATACTTAAAGATAGAGTAAAGGGGTGAACTCAAAATGAGTAAAGAAGAGGTTAGAGAAACGAATGATAAGTATACGATTGTTCATTTGGATTTAAGAAAAGAGCCTTCTAAAATAGCAAAAATTTTAACAGTGATTCCACCTTATTCACGATTTGAAGTGCTAGATACGGATGATGAATGGTTAGAAGTTTCTTATAAAGAACAAGTCGGTTATGTGTCTAAAGATGCGGTGTCAAAAACTCAAGTAACGACGAATCAAGTTCATTTACGCGCTCAGCCAAAAAAAGATTCAAAGTCAATGAAAGTAATTAAAAAGCATCAAGAAGTTGAATGGGTGGGGCAAGAAGGATTTTGGAGTCAAGTTTTTTATCAAGGCAAGCTTGGTTATATTTTTAGTCAATATTTAACTGATGACGGGCAAAAGATAAATGCGGATCAACTCACGTTATTTTACTATGATATGGCTAAATACGTGAACGACCATAAAATAAAGAGTGTGACGCCTTATTTATTAACTACCGATTTAAGATCAAAACAAACGTATGTGTTTGAAAGCACAAAGGGAACATGGAATTTACTTTACAAGTGGCCAAGTACAATTGGAGCAGCTGCAACTCCTACGATTACAGGAACCTTTCAAATTAGTGGACGAAAGCCATCGTTTGGAACGGATCAATATCAAGTCAAATACGCCACCCGCATAAAAAATGGCTATTACTATCATTCTGTTTTGTATGATCCAACAGGAATGAAAGTGACGGATGATCGATTAAATGAAGCACTTAGTCATGGTTGTATCCGATTAGCACCTGAACATGCGAAGTGGGTTTATGACAACATTTTAGATGAAACGACAGTTATTATTCATTAAAAAAACGAGATTAAAGAATGGTAAGAAGTATGAATCCATTTTGTCATTCGAACGAGTTTAAGAGGTGACGACACTAAAAAGAGAATTTTATCATAAGATGGGAAGGAAATAAAATTAGAAAGGATGTTTTATCGTGAAAGTTTTGGTCCACCACATACCCGTCTATCAATAAACATGGACGAGTTTGAAATTACGAGCTGATAAGTCAGTATTTGCTGAAGTTTTAAGTATGATTCCATCTCATACGAAATTTGAGGTGATTGAAGCTGATGGCTTGTGGTTAAAGGTGATTTATGATGAACAAATGGGCTACGTCTTTAAACAGGCTGTTTCAGTGAGTGAATCTATCAATCAAGGTTGTGCATCTGTTCAGGCATTCGCATGATGAGTAGTTTAACGATAGACAAAAAATCCTTATCTTTGAAGATAAGGATTTTTTACTATTATTGTAAATTTAAATCAGTTGGATGAACGTTATTGTTTGCTAAAAAATAAATTCCCAACGAAGGAAACATAATGATCATTAATTTGAGTAAGTTGACTTTGTAGTAAAACAGGGTCATCTGTAACAATTCCGTCCACTTGCATGGCAATCATGGATTGCATCGTTGAATCTTTGTTGACGGTCCAGGCATAGATTTGTTTTCCTGATCGATGAATTTGATCAATTAAAGCAAAGGAAATAAAGGATGCCTCAATGGAGTAATAATCAACATCTTCAAGGTCTTGATAATCACCATAAGCAAGAGCGGTAATATAGACGGTTTTGATTCGAGGATTCATCATTTTGACGGCTTGTAAGACACGATAATCCATCGCCCCAACGATACACTGCTTTTCCATTTCGTAGCTTTCAATCAGTTTGATGACATCACGTGCCACATCAACAGGGTGATCACTTGCTTTAATCTCAATCATCAGTGTGATTTCACCCTTACTTTTTTGAAGGACATCCTCAAGCGTTGGGATAGGCTCACCTAAAAATTCATCTGAAAACCAACTTCCACTTTCAAGGGCTCTTATTTGTTCGAATGTTGCCTCACTTACTTTACTATCGTAGCCAGTGGTTCGTTTTAAATTGGAATCATGCATTAAAATTAACTCACCATCTTTCGTTTGTTGAACATCAATTTCAGCCATATCCGCTCCACTTAAGATGGCGTAATCTAAGGCAGATAACGTATTTTCAGGCACTTGTGTTGCGGATGCTCGATGAGCAATAATTTTAATCTCATCTGATAAATGCTCATTTTTACTGTATAAATTATCAGGACTAATAAATTCTCCAACACATAATGATAAACTTAAAATAGCTAAACTAATTAAGATAGGATGACGATGATTTGAGGTATAAGAAGAAATGGATTCATCAAAGTGATTAAACGGTAATAGGGTATAGATCGTTGTAATAAAACCACAGTTTCCAATAATCATGAAGCTAGGAACAATGATAATAAGTATATTTTTAATGGTGAAGGATGCATCGTAAAAAATCATGAGTTCCTTTGATGAAGGCGTCATGATCTTTGTTAAAATGGCAACGACTAAAATTAAAACACCATAGATCACCATAAAAATAACCGCTGCGAATAAAGACCAACTAATTAGTAAAGGAATTAAATAACGTGGACATCCTTTGGTCAATTTCAAACTTTCTTGACAGGCTTTCATGAATGATCGTTTCTTATAAATAAATAAAGGAAGAATAAAGATCAGTCGAATAAAAATAACCTCAAGAATTAAAATGAACATTAAATACAGTGGATGTAAAGGAGCCCGTTGATAAATAAAATCAAATAAAAATTCTGTAATAGAAGCTCCATCTAAACAAATCGTTTTAAAACTAAAGGTTGTAGCGGGAATGAAAAAAATTAGTACCATTAAAAGCAAAAGATTTTTAGGTAGCAAAATTTTTAAAGAGGATAAAACACTCTGCTTAATGAGATAAAAAATAGAGAGGTGTTGCTTATAAACGGCGGATTGATAATACAAAAAGATGGCAGATAGTTCGAAAAAAAAGTAGTATCCAAGTAGCAAAATCATGCTAAGGCCTAAAATTAAAGTAGAAGGAGAAAAAATAAAACGATTAATGATAGAAGGGCTTAAATAAGTTAAATCTGCTTTTAGCATCATAGACGTGAGAATGGAAAAAAATAAAGGAATGATGACGACAAGTGCAAAAAGTTTATGAAGAAGCTCAAATAAAAGAAGGGTCGGCCAATCCCACTTTAAGTAAGTTATTGTTTGTTTGATCATCTGTATCATGCTGACTCCTCCCTATAACCGTAGTAATGCTTAATCATATGCAAAAGATGATGTTGAGTTGCGTTTAATTAAAAGAATTTAAAAGTCATTTAGAAAAAATTGACGCTCTAACAAATCATTCATTTTAATCATGAAATTTTAAGTAAGCTATTTGGTTAATAATAGTATGAACCGTCAAATCCATAATCATCATCAAATCATGAGAAATTCTTTTTTAACACGATTTGCTTAGACATCTTCTTTTAAATGAAGAGTTAATAAAGAGGGAAAGATCAACGGGATGAAAAAAGAGTTTGATTTTAAGAATTCATAAATTATTTTGATGAAAAAAGAGAAGTCTAGTATAATTAGACATAGTTAGATTAGATAAGGAAGGATTCAAAATGAAAACATATTACTATACAAACTTTGAGTTTTATTACGATGAAAATACAATGGATATTCCTCAACATATTTTAGAAAGCAAGGATTTATCAGACGCAGCCAAAAATATTTATATTTACTTTATTTATTTAATTACAGAAGAAGTTAGCGATATTTTAGGTGCATTAACTCAAATTGAAGAAGCTAAAAAAGACTTAGAGGTTGGATTAAAAGAACTGATCGATTGCGGTTTAATTAAGACTGAGATTATTAAAAATGAGATGAACGAAGAGGAACTTCATTATATTGTGACAAAGGAGATGAATTAATCATTAATTCATATTTATGTCTCAGTTAAAAGCACGCTGAACCAAGACTATTTTATCAACGTAATAGACTCTCTTGACGATACCTCGTTTGAAACATCAAACGAACGACATCAAGAGAGTTTTTTATTGCAACATTTAGAAGAATCATCTCAAAAGATGACAAGAATGTAATAGATTAGAGCCTCAAATAACGTCTGTTTTTGATAAACCTTTATAAATTATGGTTATTCATTAGTTTGTTTGCGTTTTCATTAGCTTTCATTGAGTTTTTTTTCACAAAGTTATTGTTAAAAAATTCACAACATGCTATAATGAACTCATCAAGGAAAACAAAAATAAAAAATGAGAGGGGTTTTCTAGCATGAGAACAGAAAAAGAATTTATCAACTATATTAATGAATGTCCAGCAACCGTTAAAATTAGAGGAAATCGTCAAAATATTATCTTATCTTGTGAAGATACAGAAGTGAAATTTCCAGTAGTTGATCAAATTTATACACGATTTGTGTGTTCTTTATCAAATGCGGAAGTTTTATCTAAAGGTCGCTTAGAAACGATGACTGATGAAACATTAACAGCATTAGCTCATGCGGCTGCCAATAAAAAAGTATCTAGTTTTGATTTAGTATTTCAAGCATAAAAGGAATAAAAACATCACACTAAAGTGCTAATTGAAGTGAATCATGCCGTTTGGAAAACAACCAAACGGTTTTTTTGTTATTAGTCTCATGAAAATTAATCTTGCTGTAACACAGCACGATTTTTATCACTCGCAGCATGAATGAAGTAAAACATTAGAAAAAATTTAAATATTTAGGAATATTTTTTTAAGGTGGCTCTTATAATGTGATATCAAACCTATTAAAGGAGCTACTAATCATGAAAAAATTCGAATACAAATTAGAAACATTAAACATTGATATTAGATCAGCACTAAATCCGGAATACACAGATCTTCATCAACAATTAGAAGAGAGATTAAACGAACTTGGAAAAGACGGTTGGCGTCTTTGTGGAGTAAATGGATCTTTATATTATTTTGCGCGTGAAATTTAAGATCAATCATCAGATTATTGATAGATTTAGACTTTGTATCAATTGGGTAAAGCACACGTCATCCACTTTTACAAAGTCTTTTTATTGTGCCAAGAGATGAATTTTTTCAGACACATGATGGAGTTAGAAGGTCAGTTATTACTTTTTAAAATGAATGATTTTGAAGGTTTTTTGATTGGAAGTTTGAGATGAAGTGATTAAAATGAAAGTTTTTGAATGAATTTTGATTGAAAATGGTTGCTTTTTGTAAGCGTTTGAAATAAAATGATCTTGTAAGTAATCAAAACATCATAAATAATATTTTAAAAATAATAGAAACAGTAATATTTGGGTAAAGTATGATATGAGGTGAAATTTTGATCACAGAAGAAAGACATCAACGAATTGTGAGCGAACTAAAGCAAAAAGGATCGGTCAGAGTAGCTGATTTGGTTGAAAAATTCAATTTATCAGAATCCACGATTCGACGTGATTTAGATCATCTAGAGGAGCTGAATTATTTAAAGCGTGTCCATGGAGGCGCCGTATCAGTTCAAAATAAATTCATAGAAAAAAGTTATCACGATAAATCAAGTGAGTTCGTGACTGAAAAAGATTTAATTGCAAAGTATGCGGCTTCTTTAGTTGAAGATGGTGATAGTATTTATCTTGATTCAGGAACAACTACGTATGAGATGATTAAGTATCTAAAAGATAAAGACATTGTTGTGGTGACCAATGGTTTATCTCATGTTGAATCATTAATTAACCAAAACATCTCCTGTTTTGTGTTAGGTGGTAAGGTGAAACCAAAAACAAAAGCAGTCGTAGGCTATGAAGCCATTTCAACTTTAGGACGCTATCGATTTGATAAATGCTTTATGGGGAGTAATGGTGTTCATTATTTACATGGATTCACGACACCTGACCCAGAAGAAGCAATGATTAAAGAGAATGCGATCAAAGCGGCAAATGATGTCTTTGTTTTAGTAGATGAAACAAAATTTGGAGAGGTAAGTTTCACTAGATTTGCAAAAATAGATGAAGCAACCATCGTCACAAATCGCCAGGAAGATTTAAATCAATATCAAGATAAAACATTAGTGAAGGTAGTGAGAAAATGATTTATACAGTAACACTTAATCCTTCAATTGACTATGTTGTTAACATGGATCAATTAGTTGAAGGAACCGTTAACCGTATCTCGACAGAGAATTTTTATGCAGGAGGAAAAGGAATTAATGTTTCACAAATTTTAAATCAACACAACATTGATAATAAAGCATTAGGATTTGTGAGTGGATTTACAGGCGAGTTTATAAAACAAAGCTTAGAAGAAAAAGGAATTCAGACCGACTTTATTTCATTATCTTCAGGGTATTCACGTATTAATATGAAAGTAAAAACTAAAACAGACGAAACAGAAATTAATGGAGCAGGTCCAACCATTTCTCAAGAAGCGATTGATTCATTGTATCGTCAACTAGATGAACTAAAATCAGGAGATACGCTTGTGTTAGCAGGAAGTATCCCGTCATCACTTCCTGATGATTTTTATGAACAAATCATGAAGTACATCGAGAAAAGGCAAATTAAAGTCATCGTAGATGCCACAAAAAATTTATTATTAAATGTGTTAAAATATCATCCGTTCTTAATTAAACCTAATCATCATGAAATTGCTGAAATGTTTGACGTTACCATTTCAAGCTTAGAGGATTTACTTCACTATGGTGAACGATTAAAAGAAATGGGGGCAAAAAACGTCTTAATCTCAATGGGAGGTGAAGGCGCAGTTTTATTAACTGAAAGTGGGGAAGTTTATCGTAGTAATGTTCCAAAGGGAACGGTGAAAAACTCCGTAGGGGCAGGAGATTCGATGGTAGCTGGGTTTATCGCAGGATACCAAAAAACAGGACGTTATGATGAGGCATTACGTTTAGGAGCTGCAAGTGGAAGTGCAACGGCATTTTCAAGTGATGTCGCGACACGTGAGTATATTGATCAATTAGTATCGGAGATTCATGTTAATCAATTATAAATGGAGGTCTAACCATGAGAATTACAGACTTATTAAGCAGACAGTCAATTAGCTTGGATTTAAAAGCAGACAATAAGAAAGCAGCGATTGATGAATTAGTTGATTTAGTAAATGCTAGTGGGAACTTAAGTGACAAGGAAGCCTATAAAAAAGGAATTATTGCTCGTGAGGAGCAAAGTACAACCGGAATTGGTGAAGGAATTGCCATTCCACATGCTAAAACAAGTGCAGTGAAAAAAGCATGTCTAGGAGCTGCAGTTAGTAAAGCGGGTGTAGATTATGAATCATTTGACGGTAGTTTAGCTCACTTATTCTTTATGATTGCAGCACCGGATGGAGCTAATAACACTCACCTAGAAGTGTTATCACGTTTATCAACTATTTTAATGGATGAAGATTTCCGTAAGAAGTTAATGAATGCTCATACAGTAGATGAGTTTTTATCGTTAATTGACGCTAAAGAAACAGAATCACAAACAGATGAGTTTTATGAAGCACCTAAACGAGGAGATGCGAAATATCCACGCGTACTAGCTGTTACGGCTTGTCCAACAGGAATTGCGCATACGTTTATGGCGGCAGAGGCGTTAAATAAAAAAGGCGCTGAAATGGGAATTTCTATCAAGGTTGAAACGAACGGTTCAGCAGGAGCAAAAAATGTTTTAACTAAAGAAGAAATCGAACACTGTGATGCGATTATCGTTGCAGCAGATAAAAAAGTAGAAATGGCTCGATTCAATGGTAAAAAGGTCATTCAAACGAAAGTTGCCGATGGAATTCATAAGTCTGAGGAATTAATTAATCGTGCTATTAACGGAGATGCACCTATTTATCATAGTTCAGAAGGATCAGCAAACACAGAAGAAGAAGTTAGTGAAAGTTTAGGTCGTCAATTATATAAACATCTAATGAATGGTGTTTCTAATATGTTACCATTTGTTGTTGCAGGTGGAATTTTAATCGCACTTGCGTTCTTATTTGATGATCGTTCAATCAATCCAGCTAACTTTGGATCGAATACTCCACTTGCCGCATTTTTTAAATCTATCGGAGATGCAGCGTTTGGCTTTTTGTTACCGGTTTTAGCGGGATTTATTGCCGTTAGTATTGCTGATCGCCCAGCAATGGTCGTTGGATTTGTTGGTGGACTCTTAGCTAACACAGGTGGAGCAGGATTTTTAGGAGCATTACTAGCGGGATTCATTGCCGGTTACTTAGTGTTAGGATTACGTAAAGTCTTTAGTTTCTTACCATCATCATTAGAGGGAATTAAACCCGTACTACTGTATCCATTATTCGGAACATTGTTAGTTGGAGTGGTGATGACGTTCGTTGTTAATCCTCCGGTTGCCTATTTAAATAACGGATTAACTAATTTCTTAAATGGTTTAGGAACAAGCTCAGCTGTCATTTTAGGAATTGTTGTAGCGGCTATGATGTCAATCGATATGGGTGGACCATTTAATAAAGCAGCTTACGTTTTCGGTATTGCTTCATTACAATCAGGAAACGAAATGGTCATGGCAGCTGTTATGGCAGGTGGAATGGTTCCACCGCTTGCAATTGCATTAGCGACAACGTTTTATAAAAATCGTTTTACACCACAAGAACGTGATTCAGGAAAAGTCAATTACGTCATGGGAGCCTCATTTATTACAGAAGGTGCGATTCCATTTGCTGCGGCAGATCCACTTAAAGTCATTCCTTCATGTGCGATAGGAGCAGCAGTAGCGGGAGCATTAACAATGATCTTTGGATGTACGTTACCAGCGCCACATGGTGGAATCTTCGTTTTCCCAGTCGTAGGAAATTGGCCAATGTATTTAGTTGCAATCTTAGTAGGATCGATTGTTGGAGCTGTTATTTTAGGCTTCTTAAAACGTCCAAGACATGACGCTTAATAAATACAAAAGAAGATAAAAAGCTTGAAGTTATTAACTTCAAGCTTTTTGTTTTAAATGAAAGATTAGTGCGAAAAATAAAGCCTCGTATAAAATACTCTAATAGGGTATCAATCATACGAGGTTTTTTACTGATTTAATTTTCTTTTAGTTGACCATTTGCTATTAAAAATTCCTTGAATAATGGAAGTTTTTCAATTAGCTCATCGCAAAATTGACGCCACTCTGGTAATCGATGAGTATGACGCTGTGACCAAATGTTCATCAGTTGCAAATAATTCGTCGTTACACGACCTGTCATTTTTAATCCTGCTGGTGTTGAATAAAGTAACTTTAAATAATCCTCTTTAGCATTTGTTTCATGATAGATGGATTGAAGTTCTTTTAATCGCTCAATGATGACTGGATCGGTGTACTCGTTAAAAGCCTCTTCTAAATTAAATTTACTAATACGGTGCATTGTGCTCATCCCTGTAATGATATCGGCAAAGTGATAACGTTGAAATTCAATCCATGCTTTATTTGTAAACGTAAGATCCATATTAACGACAATCCCTTTAGCGAATGAGCAATGACCACTATTTAAAGGGGCCTTTAATAACTTTAATACACGAGTATAGTGACGGTTATCAGAAGCTAAAGCTTCTTTTAACGTGTTGATTTGTTCTAAACAATATTGTTCATTATATTCTTCAATCATGGCATAGCCACTTGAAATAATGGTTTCTTCTAAGTCATAAACTTGAAAATTAGTGATGACAGACATGCGTGAAAATCCCCCTTATTTAAATTTGTCTATTAGTTAGATATTTTGTCGGTAAAAGCTTAGGTTTAATGATATCTTGAAAGAGGAGATTAATCAAGAGGTAAAGTGTCATCTTAAAAACATTTTTAATGGAACTAAAGACTCAATTACTGATTAAAAGACATCATTTAATACAGTTGAATAATAGTTTAGGTATGGTTCATTCTTATATGCAGTTAGATAATCTTAATTAAGTTTAGTTGTCGTTTTAAAGCGATTTTTGTAGCATAAAAGTCTGTGAGTGGCAAAGATATTTATGAATGGATGACAGAGATAGACAAGTTATTCATTTTTGAGGTGATAAAATAAAAAAATGTAAAAAGGGAGGGAAGTCATATGGAAAATCCTAAATCATTTTCGACTTTTTTAGATGGTTTTAATTTAGGAACTTTTTTGTCACTTCTTTCATTAGTGACGTTGTTAATGAAAAGTCCAACCATTGAAGGATATATATTTATTACGATCTTAATTATTATAACGGGAATCGTGGTGGGAGTCGTTCGTCAATATTTATTAATTCAATTAACTTTGACAAAAAACATGAAACACGCCTTTATGAATTCAGGAAATAACATTCCCACTAGATTATTAGAAATGAGAAATCATAAATTGGGTGATGCATTGAATTTATTAGTTGGAATTAGTGCAAGATTACGATTCAATATGTATTTAATCGGGGCATTAATGTTATTGCTTGTTTTAACGTTACTATTACCGACTGTTTATAGCTATAAAATAGCTTCTAAAATTCTTATTTTTAGCAGTGTTTGGAGTATCATCTTTATCATAAATGCGGCTAAGATGATATTAGAAGTTAGTCATAATTGTCATTATTTACAATGTCAAATTAGACACTTATTAAAACTTCATCAATTTAATCAAACCGAATTTGGCCAAAAATAAAGCTAGCTAACTATCCTTATTAAGGATAGTTTTTTGTATTTGATGAGATCGCGTCACATCATCAAAGCTAGTGTTATGTAATAAATTTAGATTTTGATGAAAGCGGGGGGGGATTAGATTGAAAACAGAATTTTCTCAAACGTTAGCTTGGCGGACAATCATCGTTTGTAGTCTCATTCAATTGTTGATGTCCATGATGAATTTAATGATCATGGCTCATTCATTCAATCAGTCATCGTGGGTTTATCAATTTTATTAGTTATATGATCATGATTAGTTACGTCATTAGTTGTTCAAGTTATCGGTATAAAGCATGGATGTATAATCTAAAGGGCTTGAAAGATAAAGAATTCCTGTGGTGTGGACTTTTAGTATTTGTCACGCAATATTTTATATCTTCAGGTGGTTATCCAGTCGTTTTAAGTCTTCTTTTTTATGTGAATAAATCGTTAGCGATGAATCTATCTCATCAATCGCTTATAAGTTTTACGAATGACAGCGATTGATTATTTGCCTGTTTAACGATCTCTTTTTTAGTTCCTATTTTTGAAGAACTGTTATTTAGAGGTGTCATATTGAGTCGGTTATCTCAACGTTTTTCGGATTTTTGGTCTTTAATAACCATGTCACTTAGCTTTGGACTTCTTCATGGAGTCGACTTTATTGGAGCAACGGTGTTTGGATATTTATGTGGCGCTTTATATCTTAAATTTAAAAATATTTGGGCTTCCATTTTAGTACATAGTCTAAATAATGCACTTGGTTGTCTCTTTTTTGTTATCAATCAAAATCAGAAGCTTTCATTGCCGAGTTTTAATGAAGTGGAAGTACTTCATTCATTTAAAGAAGGATTCAGTTTTTTACTGATTGGGGGTGTCTTCCTCGTTTTTACCTTAAAACATCTAAATCAATCACGTCTTGAATAGAGACTTTTTTTATTGGACAGAATAGAAAAAATTTGAATGAATGAACGATTTAGAAGCGTTAAGGAATAGTTGTATTAGATGGACAGAGCCTTATTTGCTTGAGATGATTTGATTTCTTATTTTTACAAAAAAGAGATACGGCATATAGTCAACCATGAACTGTATGCCGTACGGATGATAAACGTTTTGTTTTTTTATAAATCAATGGTTAATCCAACCGGACAATGATCCGATCCTAAAATTTCTGCATAAATTTGCGCACTCTCAAGTTGATCTTTTAACTTAGCTGATGCAATAAAATAGTCAATGCGCCATCCCACATTTTTTGAACGAGCATTGGCACGATAAGACCACCAAGAGTAGCAGTTTTCTTTAGTCGGATAAAAATGACGGAATGTATCAATAAACCCAGCCTCCAAAAGATGAGTCATTTCCTCACGCTCAGAAGGTGTGAATCCAGGATTTTTAGTATTCGTTTTAGGATTTTTTAAATCGATAGCTTGATGAGCGACGTTTAAATCACCGCAAATAATGACAGGGTTTAGTTTTTCAAGTTCTGTGAGATAAGAACGAAAATCTTGTTCCCATTTTAAGCGATAATCGAGTCGAGCTAATTCATTTTGTGAATTGGGCGTATAAACGGTCACTAAGTAAAACTGAGGATATTCAAGCGTAATCACACGTCCTTCTTGATCATGTTCCTCCATTCCAATTCCATAAGCGACGGATAATGGCTCATGTTTAGTAAAAATAGCAGTTCCAGAATATCCTTTTTTAACGGCATAATTCCAGTATTGATAATAGCCTTCTAATTTTAAATCGATTTGTCCTTCTTGTAATTTTGTTTCTTGAACACAGAAAAAATCTGCATCCACGTCATTGAAAAAATCTAAAAATCCTTTTTTAACACAAGCACGTAATCCATTCACGTTCCAAGAGATCAATTTTAACACTAGTTTTTCCTCCTTTTTTTGATTAGTTTACCGAAAATTCATTTAAAAGTCCAACGAGATGATTAAAAAAAGCCCAATACATTAATTGGGCTCTTGAATGAGATGTTTAAGTGAAAATCGTTGGGATTTAGTTGGTAATGTCACGGTGAATGTTGTTCGTCCATTGAGAACACTTGTCACTGAAATGCTTCCGTGATGTTGATCAATAATAGACTTTGCAATCGATAGGCCTAGTCCATAGCCACCCGTTTCACGAGCTCTAGAATCATCGACACGATAAAAACGTTTGAAAATTTTATCAAGATGTTTTTGGGGAATTCCTTCTCCTTCATTACTTATTTGAAGTTGATAACTCGAATGATGACGTTTAAGGCTAATGTGAATCGCCGTACCGACGGGAGCGTATTTAAGGGCGTTATCTAGTAAAATAACGGCTACTTGTTGAATACGAGCTTCTTCTCCAACATACATCAAGTCGGGTTCAATTGATATCTCTAACGATTTCAAAGATTCAAAGACAATGGATTCAAAAGGGAGAATCACGTGTGTGATTGCCTCACTTAAATTAAAGGATGACTTGACTAAAGCTTCATGGCGATCAACTTTGGCTAAGTAAAGTAAATCACTCACTAATTTAGACATACGTTGTGTTTCTGATTTAATGTAATCAACCCATTTTTGTTCACTCATAATCGTGTGATCTTTATTCGCTAATAAAACATCTGTCGTTGTTTGAATGACGGTTAGTGGTGTTTTTAATTCATGGGAGGCATCTGCCACAAATCGCTGCTGTTTTTCCCACGCTAAAGCAATTGGTCGAATCGCCCAAGTTGCTAAATAATAACTAATAATCGATAAAATAATGATAGAAATGATACCGATGGCAACCAACACTAAAATCAGTTGTGAGAGGGTTGCAATTTCTGATGATCGATCTAAAAAGACTAAAATTTTGGTGCCATTTGGATGAATTTGCATCAAATAACGTAAGTTTAAATCATTGAATGAAATTACTCCCTCGTCTTTATCTAAAGAGAGGACATCAGCAACTAATGATTCGTAACTTGTTAAATCGGAACTTTCATCAATATTAGTAATCATTTGAACGAGATGATTCGATTGATCTAAAATAATGGTAAAACTATCACGCCATAAATTTTTATTAATAGGAATCGGATCGTGTTTCGATTGAGGCATCATTAAATCACGATAAGGAAGATTATAATTTTTTCCTTCCGTTTGAGCGATTTGTTGCATTACTTTAATGGCCTGTGTTTTTCCACTTTGATACATCAGATAAAAAGTTCCAGCAAATAAGGCAAAGAAAATGGTGAGTAAAATGGATAAATTAATCCAAATAAACCGACGTTTTAATTTTTTAATCATCGGAGTTCACTCCAAGGCAGTATCCGACTCCACGAACGGTTTTAATTTTAACCGAAGAGTTGATAAACTGAAGTTTTTTTCGAAGAAAGGAAATATAAACTTCAACATTATTGTAGTCAACCTCAGCGTCATACCCCCAAACCTTTTCAATCAGTAATTCTTTCGTGACAATTTGATTTCCATGATGCATTAAACAAGATAAGATGTTGAATTCTTTTAGTCCAAGTTGTACTTTCTTTTCCTGACATCGAAGTTCATGAGTTGATAAATTAAGTTCCGTTTCTTCATAATGAACACAATCATCGGTCACCACATCACCTTGACGGCGAAGCAGGGCACGGACACGGGCGAGTAGTTCTTCGGTGGCAAAGGGCTTCGTTAGGTAATCATCAGCACCTAGATCAAGCCCGTAGACTTTATCGCTAATCTCATCTTTTGCGGTTAAAAATAAGACAGGGGTTGTAATTTTGTGACGGCGTAATTCTTTAAGAATGTCAAAGCCATTTCGTTTAGGTAACATGACGTCTAAAATAATGAGATCATAAATGCCACTTAGACCATAATCTAAACCAGACTCGCCATCATTAAAAATATCAACGGTATATTTTTGGCTTTTCATAATTTGTCCAATGACATCCGCTAATCGAACCTCATCTTCAACTAATAGTATTCTCATATCTTTCACCTCTTTTCATTATTTTAGCATAAATGTCTTAAAACAATCTGAAAGAAGGAAGGAAAATAAAAAAAGGTGATAGTGTATACTTTTTGTAGATAAACATAAAATGATAATAAAGACTATTTAGATGTAAAAATTGTTTTAAGCGTTGACACATAAATGCTCGTACGAATCACGATAAAATAGCTTTTATAGGAATAGATAAAGATAAAATTGGAGAGTTAGAGATGTACTTACAAACAAGCCAGTATCATTTGATTAAAGGGAAGCATACGAATATCCCCATTAAACAGTGGGAGGATGCTCCTTATTTATTAATCCAACCTAAAACCCATTTATTATATTTAGAGTGGGAAATCATTCTTGATGAAACAAGATTACCAGTGGGGACGATCGCATTAAAGCAACTAAAAGATTTGATGACATTTGAAATCGTTTATGATTGGGAAATAGAGGACACAAGTGTGGAAGTCGTTTTAGAGTGTTTGAAGTTAGTCATGGATTATGCCTTTGGAACTCTAAGAATTCAAACGTTAGTTATTCGTTTATACGCACTTGACTTTAAAATGATGAATCTTGTGCAGCGATTAGGAATGACACTTGAAGAAAAAATTATGATAGGTGGGGTGGTTTTTTCTGTTTATAGTCTCAGTCACGATCAGCAACATTCGATGATGAAAATGAGATCGTCGTCTTTAGTTCAAAGTCAGATTCTGCAGTTTGTGAAACAAGAAGAACCTATTCGTCTGATGATTCAGACAGGACAACGATTAAACAAACATGCTCCAATTGATTTATTAAGAGATTATCATTATCGATTATTTATTCAAGATAATTTTTTTTATGATTATCTTCATCAATCAAATTGGATGAATCACTTAGGGGAAGTTGTCATTAGTAGAAAAAGCGTATTATCTGATTACGCATATTTATTTCAAATTCAATTTAAAGACGGTGTAAGACTTGATCTAGAGTTTATTTCGATTCATCAGTTATGGGCGGTCATTTATGAAGAAACATTATCAAAAGTCATTTTAGATAAAGATGATTTGCTTCATGCGCTTGATGAACCGTATGATAGCGCCTATTATGTTCAACGACCAACCGAAGAAGAATTTCATCAGTTATTAAATAATGTTTGGTGGTATCAAATTGAAGTGGCCAAAGCACTTTACCGAGATGAAGTACCATTAGTCATTAGGATGTATGAAGGAGAATTGTTACAAGAGATTACCACGTTATTAAGCTGGAAAATCGGTATTAAGTATGACTGGAAAGTTGATTTAGGACGTCATAAACGTTGGTTAAAGCGATATTTACCAGAACATACGTACTTAGACTATGTCGGTTTTTGTTCCATCATCAATCACCATTCAGTTTGGGAAAACTTATTTTCTATTGAACCGTTTGTACAAAAACTAGCCAAAGAAATTGGAAGTTATTTAGGATATGCTTTCGATCATTCTCAAGGAGATAAAGTCAAGCAGTTCTTGCATCGAATGAACTCTTTACCAGATAATGCGACAGATTTTAATCATTAACGGAGTAAGAAAACAAGGATAAAAAATATGGCTTAATAAAAATTCAGGTCAGCATTCTATTGTTACAGAGATGTGATCTCACTGTTGTTAAATAGCTAGTGATAAGAAAGCTAATCTAAATATTTACCATTTTTTAATAATAGGATCATTCTTACAATAAAAGGTCACCTCGGTGACCTTTTATTGTTTTTAAGTTAATGAATTTGTAAAGAGTCTGATTTAATCGTTAGATAATTTATTTAAGGAATCATCATTTTCATTAATCGATTAACCGACAAGGTTATTCATGAACGTAGAGATTAAAGAAAAATGATGACTAATTCACGGTGAAAGGGAGGTAAGCTTTATCATTTACAAGGAATTTGGGAGTCGTTAAGAGCGGGAATGGTTTTTAATAGAATAACTTAAAATCAGCGTCATATACTCTAAGCAAGTAATCATTGAAAAATAGGGAGGAGAATGACGGTGAAGTTTCGAAAAAGGCGACTTTTTATGAGTTTGCTCATAGGAATGACCATCTTTTTATTTCTTCCAATGGCGATGAGTTTTATGCTGTATGAGCATCGATTTGGAAGTCGACAAGAAACACCTGACTATTTGAAATATGAAGTAGCAGAGTTTGATCAGTTACAAGCGACTCAAACTTTTTTTTCATCCAATCATCATCAAATGTTAGCGGGCGTGCTATATAAGAATGCAGAAGTCTTACAACCTAAAGGCATCATTATTATTTCTTCAGGAGTTGAAGCTGGGCATAATCGGTATTTACCTGAAATTGATTATATGGCAAGACAAGGCTACCTTGTTTTCGCTTTCGATGGAACAGGAACTGATTTAAGTGAAGGAAGAAGTATTGTTGGCTTACCACAGGCCATTATTGATTTAGATTATGCTATTCATTATATTAAAGATTCGGAATCATTTGATGATTTACCTCTTATGTTATATGGTCATGGGGTAGGGGGATATGCGGCAATGAGTGTGTTGACTCAACATCAAGATATTACAGCGATTGTTGAACGATCGGGATTTTATGATTCAGCGGATTTAATGAATTTTATGGAAGAACCGATTTTAGGTCAACTCTCTCATCTTTTAACGCCATATATAAAACTTTATGAATGGTTAAAGTTTGGTGAATACGTCCAATTAAATGGATTAGACGCGTTAAGTCAAACGAAGACACATGTCTTATTTATGCATAGTCAAGATGATGATGTGGTTAGTTATCAACAAAATTTCGCTAAATTTGTTGATTTGTTTGGATCGATTCAACATTTTAAATTTATGAGTTATCAAAATCGAGGACACGATATTGTCATTAATCCGACCCTTTTAGAAACGGTTCGTGAACAATTTGAAGAAGATTATCCGTCAGTAGGAGAAATGCCTCAAGAAATACGCCGAATGTATCATGAAGTTTTATATGACTTAGATTATCGATTAGATATTTCGGTGATGAAAGAAATTATTGATTTTTATGATCAATGGATTGTCAAAGAGTATGAATAAAGAGAGTAAACATCTTTTAACGCGTGATAAATAAAAAAACTGTATCAACGATACAGTTTTTTTAGATATACATCAGAAGGATTCCTTGAATAAGACCAATGATACCACCTAAGAAAAAGCCAAGCCATTCAATATGACGTAGTTCTTTTTTCGCAATTTTTAGAACAAGTCGTTCAAGTTCTTCTAAATCAAGTGCATTGATATTTCGTTCAATGAGTTCTTCAATTGTTAAGCGCGTTTTAACCATCTCTTTGATATTAATCATGACTTCGTTTAAGCCTTGGTCTACTTCATGATCAATCATTTGTTCAACAGGTCCTTGAATCATTCCTTTAAAAGGAAATGGAATCATAGCTGTTTTTTCATCAATAACGACTTTAATTTTTTCTTTTACATAGCCTTTAATTTGTTGTAAGTCTTCATCAGTGATCGTTTCATTAATTAAATCATCCACTGATAATAGTTCTTGAGAAACGACTTCAGCAATTGTTGTTGCGATTTCATTTCGACGTTTAGGAATTAAACCAACGATCGTAAACGGTGTGAAAGGAATACGAATTGGAGTTAATGGACGAAATAAAAGTTTGATGGCGAAAATATTTGTGATCCAACCAATGACTGCCCCAACCATTGTTACCATTAACAAAGTTATCACATGATTCATTTTTGTGCCTCCTAGTTGAATTTATGTTTCATTTTAACATAAGAACAATCAGAAAGTAAAATGAAGTCAGGGATATTGCCGAAAAAGATGACTAATGGTGAGGTTTTGTTTTGATGTTAGCTTATATCAGCATGTCATCATTAAGTAATAAATTCAATAAAATGTAAAAAATAGAAATGAAAGTAATGAAATCATTGAATCCCTTTTTGATCGGGTTTATAATACAAACAGAGTGATTAAAGAAAAAGGGGCAGATACGGTTGACACTACACGACTGGTTAATGATAACCTCAATTGCTTGCTTAGTGATGATAACGATTTGTGCGATTTATTTGTTACATCGTTTAAAAACAACCATTGATCGACAAACATTAGAAGTCATTAAAAGCACAGAACAGTTAAAAAAATTACCAAACGACGTATCAGTTCAAAGCCGTTTAAAGGTGGATGAACTGAAAGGACGTTTGAAAATGGGGTGGCGTATTTTTACGTTTATCCGACATCAGAGAAAAAAGCGAAAATTAAGAAAGAGGATGATGAGTTAATGAAGAAACGTTACATTTTTACATTAGGTGCTTTAATGGGTGGAGC
>artificially_reared_2__coassemble_322_pt1 | contig 27390 bp, 28 predicted proteins | sample artificially_reared_2__metabat2_low_PE_015 | metagenome-assembled genome bin artificially_reared_2 | reverse complement strand
TTAAGATCTGATAAGGCGTTTCATCCGCGTGTAAGACCTTATGTTGGACTAATTCATGTCTAAGTAATTCATAAATTGGAAATAACCAATCATGTGAAGCAGTGATAATCCAATTTGAGAGTGTTTTATCACTCACACGTAATCCATATCTTGTCCACTCGCTTACCTGGCGATAACACGGTAAACTTAAGACAAATTTTTGATGAAAAACTTCAGCTAACACACTCGCTCCGGCAAAGCTTCTTTGAATCGGAGCTTTTGGGGTTTCGGCACAACGAATGGGTTTAGCTTCAATGGATTCATCATGACAGTCACAAGCATACGTATAGCTAATGTATCGTTTTTTATATAATCGCGCTGGAACAAAGCAGACCTCTTCACGAATGATCTTTTTTCCCATCTGCTTCATTTCGCTCCCGCAGTGATCACACAGACCATCGTCACCGTGTAACTGACAATGAATTTCTTTGACTGGCAAGTTTTTGATTAATTCAGCTTTTCTTCCTTTTTGTTTTTTACGTCGATACGTGATCTCTTCGACGGTTTGGTCTTCAGTTGTCTCTGAGTCTTCAAAAAATGATTCTGATCAAATAATGAAATTTGACCTTCAGCTACTCTAGTCTTCTCACTTGAAGATCCAAATAGCTTTTTATTTAGGTACTGAATTTGCTCAGTTAATTGGCGAACTTGTTCTAGGAGTGCTTGATTTTGAGCGAATAAATGTTTATTTTGTTCGATTAATTGTTGTTCAAGTTCCGTCATCCAAGTCGCCTACTTTCAAAAGGGTTTATCATGACAACTAGTATACCTAATCTTTAGAAATATGAAAATAGAAATAAGAGATTTTTGTCGAAATCTCTTATTTCTATTAGTATAAATATCCTGTTTTAGCAGGTTTAATGGCTTTAGGTTGTTGGATAGATAACCCTTCTAATAACCAGCGCAACTCCTGAGACGTTAATTTCTTGACTTCATCTTGGTCTTTTGGCCATTGTAAATGTCCGTTTTCGATACGCTTATACAACAACATAAATCCATCACGATCCCAATACAGTGCTTTATATCGATCTTTTTTTCTTCCACAAAACAAGAAGATGGCATCACTAAATAAATCTAAGTTGTATTGATCTGAGATGACACTAGCTAATCCATCAATTCCACAACGCATATCGGTGTGACCACAGACAATGGGTCACCTACCATTTACGAAGTAAATGTTTTCCCCACTGGTAGGGCTTAAAGATGTTTTGAACTTCCGTAAAATTAATGTGCATATTTAGACATCTCCGCTAAAACGGCATGTAAAATATACTTATTCACACCATTGTAAAACGTGACTTCAGCATCCTTAATTTTAAAGTGACAGACAGGTTTATCCTTACTGGTCGCAGATCCTGAGTGAGACTTTAAATCAGAGTCATTCAATGCGACTGGAACGATTATCGGATTTTCTTTCATAAAAAATTGACCTCCTAATCTTTGATAGCTACAGTATAGCCTAAAGTTGGAGGTCAAAATAGACGTATTTATATTACGTGCTTACGAAAAAAGACATCGTGAAATCAAAATTGATTTTACGATGTCTCTTAAATCTCCAATATCACTTAACTAAGTGACATTGCCCTAGAGGGTAGACTTTTTTTACTTGTCTACTCTCTAGGGTACATTTTACTATTTTTCTAAGGTTTTTAATCATTTTTGCTTTTATTTGCGTCACCTGTTTTAATTAAAGGGACTTTTTCAGTGGCCTTCTAAAATTGACCTTCTTTTAATTACTCTTGATATCCAAATGTTGCATAAATTTTTGCTTCAGTTTCAATAATTCTCTCTGATGGTTCATAATCACTTGGTCCATAAATTCCTTCATGTAAATCTTTGACCATTTGTTGATAACTATCTAACACATATAACGGGCTATATCCTTTATAAGAGACACTTTGGTTCACTTCTTCTGATGCATTTTTAGGAATTTGATATTCTTCAATATTTTTAATATCAACCTTTAAGACATCTAAACCTAACTGAATAATTTCTTTCTTGCTTAAATTTGTTTCCACATAAGGTAAACAATTATTCAATAAGTTTAGTAACTCATTATAGCCAAGTGTAGCAACTTTAGAAAAGGCAGCAGTTATGACTTCTGTTTGTCTTGCCATTCGTCCATAATCACTATCTGAATAACGGACACGCATAAATCCAACTGCTTGTGCTCCTGTTAACGTTTGCCATCCACTATGATCGACTTCTGCAATATGTGGCACCTCATTCTCACCTACATAAATGTCAATTCCACCGATAGAATCAATGATTGTTTCAATCGCTTCATAATTTAATGTAATATAACGCGAGAGATCTAAATCAAAGTTATAGTTAATTGTTTGCATGGCTAAGTTCGCCCCACCGTATTCGTAAGCATGGTTAAGCTTATCGAAGTCTTGAATCTCTCCTGGAATGTAAATTAACATGTCACGCTGAATAGAAGTAATTTTAGCTATATTATTTTTTCGGTCCAGTGATAAAATTTTCATCGCATCACTACGTCCATCTGTTCCATTATCGTTACGATCAATCCCAAAAACGACAATATTCGTGACTTTTGTTTGCTCCTCACGTTGTAACTGTTCATCAGAAACAGCTAAATCTTCTTTATCTACTTGGTGGGTAGTAATCATTTGATCCAGTCCATAATCTAAAACAGAATTAACAACCCATACACCAGCACCTACAACTAACAGAATTAAACTCAAAACAACACCTAATGTAATGAGAACTTTTTTACTTTTCATTGACGACCTCTCCTCATTATTTTAATTACTACCCTCTAAGCTATTTATCCTTCTTCTAATCGAAAAATTTAAAAATCCTTCAATTCCCTTAGATAGCTGTAATGAAATGATAAAAACAGCAATCACCATAAATGGTAAATACCAAATTGGATTTGGGTTTAAGCGAAACTGTCCTCGAATAATAAAATCTAAAATATCTAAAACCCCAGCATGAAATAAGTAAATATAAAACGTCTGACGAGCGAGTTGACTCACATTTAATGAAATAGCAGGCATATTAATGAAACTAATATACATCAAGACAGCACTTAACATCACCGTCACTGATAATGAGGATAAGAAATAAAATGGCTCCTCAAATCCACTTAAAACTCGGTGATGCGTCATAGCAACCATTGCTACTAAAATCAAAATCGAACTTACTAAACAAACACGCCATGACAAAACTTTAGGTAGTACCCACTCTTTTAGACTATATCCCATTATAAAGTAACCTAAGTAAAAAATAAATTTAAATGGCCATAAAACTTCTATTCGATAGTTTATTAATCCGAATAATAAAAACAATATTCCTATGTAGGCAAAAAATAGATTTCCAATTCTTTGATGCAGTCTAATAAGCCAAGGTGTTACAGCATAGCAACCAATAATCATATACATATACCACATATGATAATATGGCCATCCTAAAATCCAGCTTTTCACCGGAAATAGCCAATCAAATGCACTCCCTTGTTCTATGTAACCAAACATAATAGATAGTATTGTATAACCTAAACTAAAGAAAAATGTTGGAATAATGAGACGTTTAAACGCCTTTATGTAATGAGATTTAACATTTTCATTTTCAGGGTTCGATAATAAAAGCCCTCCTGAAATCATTACAAATAGTGGAACTGGTGTTCGCGGAAATGAATGAAAAATATTTCCGATAGTAAAATAGTAATCTGGTTCATGATCAGATGGACTCATCCCATAGAGCGTTCCTACATGAACTATTACCACCATTAAACATGCAATTACTCTTAATAAATCTAAATTACGATTTCTCACGCTGTTGCCTCCACCCCAACTTTAATCCAGTTATCTAAATATAAATCTTCAACAACTTTATAATCTTGATTCCATTTAGATGGAGCAACCACGACTTTAGTTGGTGATGTTGATAAATAAGCTCCCCACCAACTAAACGTACTATTTGAGATAATAAAATGTTTACAACTATACATTAATCGTAATTCTTCATAGTCACAATTATTTAAATCTACATAAACAAGTGAATGATTAAAGTGGTAATTCTCTTTAATCCATTGAAGATCTTCAGAAGAGTTAGAGAAGATATAAAAAATCGGATTCTCGACTTTTGAAGTAATGACTTCCATTGCTTTTTGATAATAGGCTTCTGTACAAATATCAAAATTACTTCCTATATAATCCCCACGACGAATATGAACACAAACCGCATTATCTTGTGCAATTTGTTGAAGCATTGCTTCATTTTCTTTACTAGGTTTTGTTTTAACACGTAATTCTTTTTGAAGTTGTGATTCTATCTGACTGAAAAACTTTGGACTTTGCCAATAACCATTCACGTATTTAATAGCTGCACGACTTTTTTGAATCTCATAGTATTCATATGGACTTAATCCATAATAAATTCCTTCTTTATTGAAAGCTTGTAATAACTCAACTTCTGTTCCTTTGAACGTCTTATATTTAATTTTACTTAAGTATGAATATTTTAATTTTCCATAAACATACGTCGCATACTGTTGCCATTTCGTATATTCTTTTACTTCATCATTTAAATAAAAATGTTTTAATGAGTAATGACGTAAATCACTTTGAGCAAAATGCAATGTATTTAAATACAATCGATCGTGACAAAGATCTGATAAAGCACGACCAAATGCGTATTGAAACATTTGGTTCCCTAATCCGTCACTTATTTTTAAATTAATCATTGATACTTCTCTCCTTATACTCCCTGTTTTCTTTTTAGGCCCCTGATTGGATTCATCAACCATTGATAAACAACAGTGATTCGTTGAAGGCACAGATAGCTTCCAACTGAAGCAAAACTGATTAAAATAAAGGTGATGAGTCGAGGGTTCTCAATACCCAGTTGTCCATAAATGACTAACAATAGCCTTAAGAAGGCTATATGAATTAAATAAATAAATAGACTTCCTTGCTGAAATAAGAGTGAATATTTAAGGAAGAAATCTGGTTGACTCTGTTGATCTTTTTGTAAGAGATAAATAAAGAAAACAACCGTAAACAGAATTAACGATAAGGATACCGCATAATCTGTCGAAATGCCCAACAATCTTGTTCCAAAGTGCTCAACAATCATAGCCATAAAAGCAACAATGCACCAACATCCAGAATGTTTTAGCTGATTCATCCATTCATAACGACAAATCACCATTCCAAGCGTTAAAAATGGAACCGCCATAATAAAGCTATTTGCGATTGTTCCAAAAATTCGTTCATATAAAGAAATTCCTGTTCCTATAATCGTCTCATTAATAAGACCTGAATAAGTTTGTGTAACTAATAATAATAGAAAACAAATTAAACTAATACTGACTAATCCTGTCCACCCTAACTTCTTTAAGACGATGACTGCAATATACACGCTAACGGCAGTTGCTAATAAGTACCATAAATGGACATCAATCGATGTAAATAAAAAGTTACGGATAACATGAATGATTCCTGTAAGTAATGACTTATTAGAAAAATATGCTGGAAGATTAATGATTAAGTAAACTCCCGACCATAGTACATATAATTTTAATAGCTTTAATAAATAGCGCATAATTTTTTCTTTATTTCGCTTCTCATTTAAATGAGCTACTTTAGAATATAAGAAGAAGCCACTCGTTACTAAATAAAAAGGTACCGCAATTCTTGCTAATACATTAACAAAGAAAAAATTTAATCCCCATGAGATATTAAAGAAGGGATGCGTGTGAATAACAATTACTAAAAACGCACCGATAAACTTCATAAAATTAACTCGAGTATATTGGAAGTTTGAACTCATTCAGTAACCCTCCTTTGTTTATGACTCGGCTTTTGTTTTAAACTTAACTTTTGTTTAAACCGGATATCCACCCATTTACTAATTGGTTGATTTAAAACATTAATGACATATGACGCCAATAAACATAATAAGACTAACCAGATATAAATCAACAATGGATATTTAGGGAAAAAGACTAACTGTCTAAAGTAAACAAGATAAAAGAACATATGAGTTAACCATAAATTCGTTGAATGTTTTCCAATAAATAACAATAATTGATTCAATGACTTCGGTTTATCCATTAAATTAAAAATGCAAATAAAAATAATTCCGATAAATGGAGCAATAAAAAGGGTTTGAACTAATCCATGCCCAATAATCATTAAAACGATAATAAGTAAACAAAGTACATTTTTATATTTTAAGTCTTTTGTCATTTTCACTAATTGTGAATAAATCTGACTCTTGGCAAAAATAGCACCGACCATAAATGGAAATAATGACGTTCCAAAATAAGCAAGTTGGCTAACCATCCAATCTAACAATTCCACATCAAAGACGATAATCGATTTAAAGCGTTGAACATACGCTACTACATAAATGATTAACGAGCATAAAATAATAACCCAATTCGGATATTTTAACGCTAAGCGATTTAAAATAGGACTTAATAATACAAAGAAAATATAAATCGTTAAAAACCACCAAGCTCCATTATAATACTCAGTGTCTAATCCTAAGAATGCCAATAAAACTACCTTTGGATTTCCTAACATAAAATCAACTTTATTAAAAATAAATCCTAAAATAACAACGAAAATAACAAAAATGATCCAATAATTAATATATAACTTAACTAATCGCAACAAGTTTCGTTGATGATATCCTTCTCGATTGTGACGATATCCAACCATTAAACCATATCCAGAGCAGAAACAATAAATAGCAACACAACAGTCACCAAATAATGCAAGATAATAAACAAGTGGGACATCACCAATCATAATCCATGGTTGAAATAACCCTAAATAATCTTTCGTACAAAATAGATGCAGTAACAGCATGAATAAGATGGCGATCCCTTTAGTGATTGTCATCTGTTGTTTTGTGAATTCCATTAGTACACCTTCCTTTTCATCCACCCTTTAGCCTTTACAATATAAATAGCCAACCCCGATACTGTTATTAAACTGATAAAAACAGTTACTTGTGCCAATGTCGTTCCTTCATAGGAAATCGTAAATGAAGCATTAGCTTGACCATTTAATAACACTCGAACTAATCCATCATCGCTTTTTACCACCGTTAGTGAGTCATCATCTGTCTGATATCCTTTATAGTAGATTAGAGGTAAGTCAAGATAGGCTGATTGATTTGCTTCTTGATAAGATATATTTAATGTTAAGCCTGAACGATCAAATGATAAAAGAATATCTTCATCATTAGATGTGATAACCTCCTGACGTTGTGCAATCCAATCAGGATCTACATTAGCAGGTAAATACTCACCTAGCCCAATACTATACGTTGATAAATCAATGGGTTGCATCAACTTTGTCACATGTGTATGATAAAAATAAGAGACATACTGTTGGCCTACATTTAGTCCGAATGGAATCATTAATAACATAAGTGTGATAAGATAAAATCTTATCTTTTGACGATTAGACGTCATAATTTTAGCAGCATAGATACCACCTAAAAGACTTAAGAAAATAGTAATCATTAAAAATAATCGCCAACTAAACTGAATCATTGCTAAAGGCGATAAAACTTTCAAAACAAGCGACCATGGAAAGAGAGGAGTCACTGCCCAAATACTTAAAATAACAAATAAGTACATCTGATCCGTTAATTGATTGAGATTGAAACGCCCAGTCTTTTGACTAAATCTTAATACTAAAATAAGAATAAAGATAACACCAATCCCTGCTACGCCATCATGTTTTCGATAAGGAAGGCCTAGAAAAACTTCAACAATCGAACGAGTTGTTGCTGAAAGATCCGAACTAATTGTTTCTGTTGTTAAGACGAATTGATCAGACATCATTTGTTCAAGCATTGGAAATAAGAAATAAGCTACCATCCCAATTGTGACAACTGTCGCTAAGATTAAATATCCAAAGCGTGATCGCTCTGTCCATAAACGCTTAGCAGCAAAGCAAACAAATAAAAAAGTAAATCCGACCATTAAGGCAAAACTAATATTATGAGTTAAAAAGCATCCAGCAAACCCAATGCTGAGCCAATACCAATGCTTCGGATTATCATATAACACATAATAAAGTCCAACCATAATTAATGGAACAAAAATAAACGCACAGACTTCAGCTAATGATCCCCTAATAAACATATCAACTGCTCGATAAGTTGATAATGTACAAAGTGTCACCGCAATTAAACTAGCATAACTCGATTTAAAAAGTGTTTTCGTGCAAAAATAGACACTTCCCATTGTCGCTAATGTTAATAAAACTAAAAACAGCTTATAGGCAGTTATAATCTTCATCCCAAGCATTACAAAAAATGCTGGAACATAAAGCAAAAGATCCCCGTAAAATAAGCCATTCGCATATCCATAATTGTTTAAATAATTGAGATAGACACGAGGAATTTCCCCAAGCTTAAAGGACTCTGCAATGCTTGAAATCCTTGATAATTGAAAGGTCAAATCATGTGCATGAGGAATATCTGGAATTAATAAGACACCTAAATTAAGGATCAAAACAATGCCTAAAATCATCAAAATAAGACATGATTTTGAATAACGATCAATAATGTTTAATAGGTGTTGTTCACACTTTAAATATAGTTTCTTCATCTTTCCTCCCATAAAATAACTTTTATTTATGAAATATATTTTTTCATCATTGGAACTTTACTTAAGAGTAGCTTCTTCCCGAATATATTCCAAATATATTGAAATGCATCTGTCTTATAAAAGATGATAGTATAAATTATACTTGGTACGATTACAGTTACTAATCCTTTTATAATTATCGAGATAAATAAATATGGTACCATAATCGATCGACAAATTAACATAGTTAAATAACCGACACCAATCATTAATACAAACTTTTTCAAATAATCTAAGTAATAAATAATAACAGGTTGTTTAAAATAATGGTGGAATAAAATACGTGGTTGATTCCAAAATGAAACTAACAGGTAACTCACAGTTGTTCCTAAAAAGACACCTGCTAAACCGAATCTTTTAACAAGAATAACAGATAAAAATAAGTTTAAAACTCCCTCGATTAGGTAAGCATACTTATCTTGAGCAAACAAACCAGCTTTACTTTTAAACGTTTTTAATGTTTGATGAACTCCCATTAAATAAAAGTTCAATAAAATAATCATAAACGTAAGATTATCCAGTAAGAATCCATCTCCTAACCACCACTGAATAAAGGGCTCTAATACATTAAATAAAGCTATTGTCGAAATAGAATAAACCCAAAATGTAATCATTTGTGTAACCTCATAAATAGCATATGTTTTTTCTTTTGATTCTGTTGCAATTAGGTTTCCTACACTATTTCCAATCCCATTAATAATTGGAGTTAAAATATTAGTTAATTGAGAAATAATCATTGAATAATTTGAATAGTACCCGACAGTAACCACATTAATAAATGCTGTAATGACTATATTATCTGTCCCATTAATCGCGTAATAACCAATATTTTGAACAAACATCGCTTTAACATTGGTAATAATATTCATCTTTATTTCTGGACTTATTTCACATTTTTCTTTCGTGGCCAAATAAGGATATATTTTTTTAACGAGATACACACTATAACTATTTTGAATGAGATATAGTATTAATTCAATTATTAAAAATAATATATAATTTTTTGTTGTTACTAAAATTAAAATTTTCACAATAATACTTAAAACTTGAAAGTAAAGATTATACTTTGCCAAGATATAACCTTTTTGATCCGCATTAATAAGCGCTGTTTTATCTGCAATTAAATATGATGCTAAGCATTTAGCAACAAAAATCCAATATACCAGCCCCAAGTATGGAATTTCATTTTCAGATTTAATGATATTTCTTAAAAATGGAAACAAAGCTAAACAGACAAGAAAGATTAATCCAGCTAAACAAAGATATGCCTTTTTATATAATCGAATTAAGGCAGTAACTAACTTCTGATTATCTTGTGCCAATGGTTTATATAAATTATAGACAATACTAATCCCTATTCCACCTTCAAGTAAAACCATCGCCGTTAAAATATTTGTTAAAACACCATTAACACCTAAGTATTCCGTTCCAAGACTATCAATAAAAATGCGTCTTGAAATGAATCCTAATAAAGTAATAATTAATTGTGTAGATACCCCAATTGTAATGTTCTTTATTGAATGGTTAATTCGCATTAGACACCATCCTTTTCCTCAATTAAATCGTAAAAACGTTTAATTTCTTCTACATTTCCCTTTTTCTCTTTTTTCAAGTATTCAATAATCTCTGACTTAAGGTTAGGATGTTGAATAAGACGCTCAATCCCATCCGCAATCGAAGCTCCATTCATATCTGTAACCAATCCGTTTTTTTCTTGTATCATTTGATTATAAACAGCATCAAAACATGTTGTAACAACAGGTTTATTTAACATTCGTGCTTCTGCAATTGCCAATCCATAACCTTCAAACTTTGACGTTTGAACATAAATGTCACACTGTTCAATAATGGGATATGGGTTGGCTGTAATCCCTAATAAAACAAATTCTTCTTCTAGATGGTAGGCCTTAATTGTTTGCATGATTTCATCATACAAGCTCCCTTTTCATAATACATACCACGTAAACTTGATCCCTCGTTCTTTTAACATTCGACAAGCTTCTAAGCCAATATCATAACCTTTTTGATGATCTAATCGTCCAATAGTCAATAATTTTAAGTGCTCACTATCAAGTTTAAATTCAGGCTCAAGCTGTGACATTTTTTTTATCATTTCATAATCATTTAAATCATATATTATTTTCATACGTGATTTAAATTCTGGGAAACTTTGTAGAAAAATCTCTTCTGCTGATTCTGAAACAGCGACAATATGATCATAGCAATTATAATAAACTTTTTGAAATGCTTGATCTTGATCATTTAATGTATATGAAACATTTACCCAAGCATATTTTTTCTTTGCTTTAACTTTATCTGCCACATAAAACGTTGGAATTCCTTGTGCATAACTAATCGCAACATCATAGACTTTCTGATTTTCTTCAATAACTGGGCCGATACTTTCCCAATATAGACGTGCTATTTGTGCATTCGTTAATTGACCTTTACGAATTAATAACGAATACTTCAAACGTGCTCCGATCATTTTTAATTGTTTTAACGACCGGCACTTAACAATCATCTCTTTTAAACTTTGATTTGAATACTGAGTATAAGTTAATGGCGGTAAGAAATTCACCTGTTTTGGAACAAGCTCATCTAACGTCCACCCATAAGCAAAAAGCTGTAAATCAACTTCATACTTTTCATAGTCCAGTCTTGAAAGAAGAGTCACTAAACTTTTCTCTGCCCCTGCACAAGGTAAAGAATCAATCACAAATAATAATCTTTTTTTCATCTTACCTCTTCCTTTTAGCCAATGAATTCAGCCAACTTTTCAAATTGGCGTCCCGCTTCTAACTTGATTTGCTCAATATTTGCTGTATTATTAAAAGCACTCTGCAATGAGTTTGAATCATACATTTTCGTTAAGTGATCCATTTCAATTAATAAATGATCTAACGACAAATCTTTTAACATATTACTTGTTTTTGAGCTATAAATTACTGGCATGATTCCAACATTTAATAATAAAGAAATAATATTCGCATGGAATCGGGCGGCTACACACATCTCGAATGTCGCCATTAAACTTAATAATTCTTCAATATCCCCCGTGTAGTTATAAACCCTCACTTTATCTTTTATTGAATTTGGTAAATTTGATTGAATCAAATCGATTACTTTTAAATCACCTTCATTTGCACAAAAAGATAATAACCAACATTCATAGTCATCTGCCACTAAAGTTTTTATCGTTTCTACCGTTGCTTGAAGATAATCTTGATCATATTTTGACAATCCATCTTTATGATGAACATCAATAATAGAAAAGCCAACTCGATTTAACGATTCTTGTTTTTCATATGAACTGACATCTAATCCAAAAACAACATCAGGTGCTAGACGGACATTAGGCATCTCTTTAAAGTAATCATAAGACGCTTGGTCACGAAAACAAACATCGGTACATAATTCATAAAACTTTCGATAGTCTTCAACAAATTGAGTTGTTTTAACGGGTCCAAAGTTAGCGCCAATTACATAGACTGGCTTATTTAAAGCTCTAAATGCTTGAACCATCTTCATACGATCCTCATACAACGGTTGATGAAACGACTCTTCTCTAAAAATAGATCCTCCAATAAACACTAAAGCATCCTGCTCTTGAGCAATTGTTTCATAATTAGTTAATGTATCTTTGATTTTTAAATTCTGTAAAACTTTATGTACAAGCGTATATTTACGACGTGTGACATTTTTATATCTACTTAAAAAATCATCATAATTTGCTCCTACATAGTTTACGGTTAATTGACTATTTGGGAACTTTTTAGCTAATATCTCTAAAAATAAATCATCTCCAAAATTAAAAGATAGATAGACATCTACGAATATTTTTTTCATATCCTACCCCTTTTCTTAATCCATAATTTTAAGCGACGTAATTGCTCTGTCACATAAAAGCTAATAACAGCATGTCTTAACTTTTTATGTTTCAAATAATATCCTCCATTATCTAACAGTCTTTTTGAGGGATTATAAGCATTAAAATATCGTTGTACACTTGGATGTTTAATTAAAAGTTCTAACTGATTACAACAACTATTTAACCCTTTCAACCTTACTGACAGCGATTCGTTAGAAGCAATTGAAAATGTTAACGATATCATTCGCTGAGTGAGTAATGATTCAATCTTTTCACTCTTCCAACCTAGTGCTTGAAGTAATTGTCTCATTTCTTCGATAACAATATCATTATTATTCAAGTAACTTAATGTTACTTTTGATGTAATACTTCCTTCATTTAATCGATTATACTCATATAAGTAAGGTTCAATTGCAGCAAACTTTTGAGCATAGAGACAATAATTTAAGTTAAATAATAAATCTTCACACATATAAACGTTCGAATTTAATCGTAATTCATGAGCTTCAATAATATGACGTCGATAGATTTTACCCCACAACGTTCCTCCAACACCCCTTAAAATTCCTTCAATAAATTCATTCTTTGTTAATGATTCTAATGACCGATAGAAATCATTTAATGGTATTTGTCCATATTGACTTACTTCAATATAACCACAGGTCACAATATCATAACCTTGACTCACCATTTGAATAAGTGATTCGAGATACCCCTCATAAACAACATCATCTGCATCAATAAAGCAAATAAATTCTCCACTTGCCTGTTCTATCCCTTTATTTCGTGCAACAGAAGGTCCACTATTAACTTGTGTATAATATTTAACACGTGAATCACGAATAGCAAACTGCTTAAGGATTTCTTCACTTTCATCGGTTGATCCATCGTTAATCAAAATTAGTTCAAAGTTTGAATAAGTTTGATTTAGAAGTGATGTGATACATCTTGATAGATACTGATGTGCATTAAATACAGGAACAACAACACTCACTCGTATTTTATTCATACTCTCCCTCACTTACTGAAATAAAGCATATAGTTTGTCAAGTTCGTCTGCATTTCCATAATTGGTTTGCTTACATCCTTCAACTAATGATTCTCTCAATGTTTTATCTAAGTATAGTTTTTCAACACCATTTGCAATTCCTTCGATCGATTTTTCGGTAATATAACCATCGAATCCGTTAGTTAATTGACTATGTGCTGTCTCATAATTTGTAATTAATACGGGTTTATGTAAAACTTGTGCCTCTGTTACTGTCACTGCTTTTCCTTCATATCGCGAAGGTTGAACATACAAATCACAAGCTTTAATATAAGGATAAGGATTTAATTGCTTTCCGAGTAAAATAAAGCTATCTTCTAACTTGTTTTTTGCAATAAGTTCTCGTAACATTGGTTCATCTCCACCATAACCAACAACGTACCATTTCATATTCGTGTACCCTCGATCATGAAGAATACGAAGGGCTTTTACCGCATTATCATAACCTTTTGGATAACATAAACGTCCAACTGAAAGTAGATTAAAATAATCACTACTATAAGGCATTTGAAGCGGTTCATTTGCCATCATTCGAATAAATGTTGGAGAAAGAATATTTTCAATCATAACAATTTTATTTTCTAAGGTTGGATATTGACTTAAAAAGGATTTTTTTACATGTTCAGAAATTGAAATAATGTAATCATATTGTGACCAAACTTTCAAATCCATTTTCACATCTGTTTCCATTGTCGAATAGTCTGTATGAATCCAGGCTATTTTTGTTTTTGCCTTTACTTTATTGGCCACAAAATAATGTGGCCACAAATAACTAATGGCTACATCATAATCCTTCTTCACAGGATTAAGAAAAGGTAAACATTTATCCCAAATCAGTTGCATTTGATAAATACCAGACTCTTTGAATTGATGCTTTTTTCCATAGGCTTTAGCTGCTAAATTAGCATACAATCTTACAAAGCCAATCCCAAAATATTTGTTTAAAAAAATCTCTTTAATTCCTTGTCTAAATGTCTTATATTGTGGGTTTTCTGGTAATAAATTAGGCTCAGATGGCAGTAAAGGCATAAAGTCTCCAGTATGGCTATAGATTAATAAATCAACATGATGTTGTTTATAGTCAAAATTATTAAGCAAACTAATTAAACTACGCTCGACTCCCCCAATTTCCATATCAAATGATGTAATTAATACTTCTTTCATCCGGCTTCCTCCTACAATATTTTTGAGATGAGTGATAATTTGCGCTGACGATTAATGAATTGTCGATAATTAGACGAACCGAGTTCATATAACGATTCAATATCTTTTTGTTGAATGGATGATAAATACTCTTTTGAAAAGTATTTTTTTACATCTTCGTTACTTAATGCCTCTAAAATCGCTGGATGTTTACAATACTCTTCGATTGATTGTTTAATTTTACCTTCACTTAAAGAACTAGCACAAATATTTTGTAAAGATGTCTTAAAGGAATTTAGTAACATAATACTAATTCCTCCTAAATGCTTTTCATAATAATCAGGATAATACGCTTCAATCACTTCTTTTTGAATATAATAACCTTCTGTTATATCGTGAAAATGATAAGGCATATAACGCGATGTATTTCCACCTGCTCGATAGTAATATAATGGTTCATCAATAATTACAATTGATTGTGCTTTTAATAACACTTCTAGATTTAAGTATAAATCATCGCCTAAAAACTTCAGTCTTTTAACATAATTTCCACTACTTTGAAGTAACTTACGCTTAAACAATTTAGCATATAGTGTCGCAGGAAATGGATGCCCATGGAAAAATGCTTCCACAATTTTAATACGAATCTCATCTCCTGTTACTTGTTGATACGATGTAAAGTAGTGACTATTATTTTTCTGTTTTAAAATTGCTCGATCACTCAATACTCGATAACTGTTACAAACTGCTACGTCTTGATGTTCTGTTAAGCTATGAACTAAACGTTCTACAATCTTTGGGTGAACCCAATCATCAGCATCGACAAACATCACATATTGTCCTGTTGCTAATTCAATTCCTCGTTGACGTGTCGCAATCGATCCTTCATTCTTTTTATTAATCACGATAATTCGTGGGTCTTTCTTTGCAAATGATTCACAAATTTGTTGACTCTGATCCGCTGACCCATCATTAACTAGAATAATCTCTAAATTAGGATAGGTTTGTTTAATAAGGGATTTCAAACATTTATTCAACTTAGATGCTGCATTATAAATAGGAACGACAATACTTACTTTATCCATTAAACTCCCCTCTTCCTAAGCCGCTGATCTTTAACTTCTCTTAAAGCTGCTAAACGATGTCCACCAATGACTTTAGCTAATCCCTTTTTAAAACTTGACTTTATTCGCGTTGAAACAGGTAACCAACTTTTATGAAAGTGATGAACAGCATAAGTATTGCCAGTCGATTTCATATAACAGTTAATATAGTCATAAGGTGAAAAATACTCTTGAGGATAAAGGGTTATCACCCCTTCTATCTTCTGATAAGTTCCATCTAATTGAATACCTTTTCGGATTAATAAATCAGTAACAACTGTTACGTTCGTAAACTGCTTCACTTCACCAGCATCGTTCACTAATTCAACAGTATCATAGAAATCTAAAAACTCTTTAATAATCTCATTGTATTGACGAGCACCAATTAAACTCGTTGCAATAAAATTCTTTTCTTCAAATCCCCAAAATGAATCTTCTGTTAAAAATGGCGTTAGACTTTTAAAGATTTGAGTATCTGCATCTAAATAAATCCCACCATGATGGTATAGTGCATAAACACGAACATAATCACTAACAAAAGCATAATTTCCAATTTCATAGGCCGCTTTTGTAAACGCATGGGATTGGATATCAAAGTTGCTTTCATTCCATTCAATAATCTCATAATCACTTAAATGAGTATTCCAACTTTTAATACATTCTTGAACAATCTTTGGTTTTTCTGCCTCTCCAAACCAACAATAATGAATAACTTTAGGAATTAACGATTTACTCTCTTCCATTTCATAATCACCTTTACTATTAGAATAATGTTAAATAGTTCGTTTCATAAATAAGTCCACTTTGTTCAACTAACATGAAAATTAAATAACAAACCAACAATAAATAATAAAGTACTCGTTTTTCTTTTTCTTTAGGTAGAACTGAAACAATCAATGGTAATAAAACAAAATTATAGGGTTGAAAATAATAGGAGAAGCGAGCAAATATCCAGTTTTTTAACGAAACTGTCATAACTAATGCATTTAGAACGGACATATTAACAAAAATATCACTATCTTCCCACTTTTCTTTTATTTCACGACGCATAATAAAAGATAAAATAACAGGAACGTAGTTAATAATTGTTCGAATTAAACTCGATCCTCCCCAGTTATTTTCCATGAAGTATTCCTCATAATATCCATATTGTGTGTTTGATAAGAAGCTAAAAATCATTGGCATAAAAGTATCAAACGCAATAACGAAAACAATGACCATAGCTATTAAAGATAATATTTTCTTAGACCACGGCTTTTGTCTAACAATATAATATGCAGGAATCATAATTAAAGCAGACTGATGGAATGTCGATAAAACTAGAACTACGATTAAATATAATAAAAACTTTCCTTTAATAATAAAATTTGTACATGCAAATAGAACAGCTGCACATAAGGCTTGGCGAATTCCATTCATTGTTGTTAAAAAATATCCAGTTGTAACATATAAATATACTTGTAATTCATAATAACTATATCGACGATAACGTGCTAAAGTTACTAAGTTACAGACTCCGATAATGAATGCTGTGACAAAGATTAAAATTTGTGGATTAGGAGAAATGTACGTCAATAATCGGCTCATTATATTAAACCCTAAGTCACGGTTAAATTTTATTGTAGAATCAGCCGCTAACACTCGGTAACTAAACATATATGTTTCAGTATCTCCAATATTACTTCTGAATCCAGAGATGATGCAGAAGGCTGCAATAACAATCCCGATTGTTACTAACTCTAATGCTCTATTTTTATTGGCTACTTGGCGTGCAGCTAAAAGGAGCAAATATGAAATTATTACTAATATTAAACAAACAACCATACAAGATTCCTAACCCTTTCACTTAGCCTTCTTTAGAATATAACGATATAATAAATACCCAAAGGGGATAGCTATTATTGTTAATCCTTTAAGAGGTGACTTCTTAAGAAAATGTTTTTCTTTTGCAATTAAACTGCTTGAAACATAGTGAATACAGCTTTTAAACTTAAACATCCAGGATGCTCGAGGATTTTTCATATCTTCAATTCTAATAAATGAAAAACCACGAGGATTTCTTAAGTATTGTTTAAACATATTTCTTGATGAACCATCTTCCATATATTCAACGACACACACAATTTCATTTAATAAAAGTAGCTCATACTTTTCATCTAACTTAGCATATTTATATCCAAGTCCTACATATTTTTCACCTTCAAAAATAGGATATGGATTTTGTTTTATTAAATCTGTTCGATAAATTAACTTTTTATCTCCTTTTAAATGATGCGTGTGATATAAATCCCAATAAGTAGATGTCTTTAAATTCTCTGAAAAAACATCACCTAATACATCATGTTCTGTATAACCATCTAACGCTGCAATTCCAGCTATTCCATCCCTTTTATATTTATTCCAAAAGGTAACAATTTTTTCTACTGCTGTATCTGTTAAATAATCATCTGAATCGATACAAACATTTAATTCTGTTTCAATTAATTCATATGCAGTATTATGTGCACCATGCATTCCTTGATTTTTTTGATAGTGATAACGAATTGGAATTTTATTTTCAGCTATCCATTTTTCTACTAACTGTTTTGTCTCATCTGTAGAACCGTCATCAACAATTAACCAAACGAAATCCTTTGATGTTTGACGCCATAAGCTTTCATAGCACTTATGTAGAGTATACGCCCGATTATAGGTAGGCGTAAATATGGTTAGTGTTTCCATTCTTCTTTCTCCTCTTTTTAAAATCTTAAGCATAAAATTTCCAATAAAAATTAAGTAGCTCTTTTACACTTTCATCACTGTTATATCCCTTTTTCGTTAAGATATCGCTATAATCTTTACGAACATAATTTTTTGATAAAACATGTTTTGCCCATTCAGATGCAGGAACTTTTAAGTCAATGAATTCTACATCTCCTGTTAAATTTGCTTCTTTTGTTACACCTGTTGAAGTAATACAACATAATCCAGCTGCTTGTGCTTCAACTAATACGACAGGTAACCCTTCGAATAACGAAGGAAATAAAAAGACATCCATCGCTTGCATTAATAATTTAATATCTTTACGTAAGCCTAAGAATCGGACTTTGTCCTCTAGGCCAAAATTTTTCACTTTTTCTTTTACTTTTTGAAAAAGGTAACCTTCTCCAATTAATAATAAGATTGCATTAGAGTGTAACTTTTGAATTTCATTAAAGATATCAATTAAAAAGTCATGATTTTTTTGTGGGTTAAATCGCCCAACATGACCAACAACCAGTTGATTTTTTAAATTGAGTTGTTCTCTTATTTCTTCTCTGACTATCGGATTAAATTGGAATTCTTTTAAATCAACAGCATTTGGCATCACTTTAATTTGGTTATTTGGAGTATTTGCTCCAAATAACCACGTTCCTGCTTGTTCTGAACATGCATAGTAGTAATTAGCATTCGGTTTTAAATAGTAACGTCCATAAAGACGAAATGGATATTTATAATCTAACTTTAAGTCTGCTAAATGACTATGTGCGATTCGACAATTAATTCCGTACTTTTTAGCTGCTCGTAAAACAAACCCACTATTTTCATTAATATGAGCATGTACCACTTGGTACTCAGTATTATTTTTAAAGAACTCATCTAACTCTTTAAAATATTTTCTATAGTTTCCTGGACGAATACTACTCATTCGATAAATACGTCCACCTAATTGTTCAATTTCATCATCATAATCCCCACGCTCTTGTCGATGAACAAGGAAATCAAATTGAAACTGTTTCTTATCTAACTTACGATAATAATTCATTAGCATCGTTTCAAGTCCCCCACGATTCATGACAGTGACAACTTGTAACACTCTAATTGGTTGCATCTTCATTCTCCTTATTTTTATAGTCCACTACTACTTCCGTTCGCTTATTGTAATAAATCGTATTAGCAGGCACACTACCTTTAACAACACTTCCTGCGGCAATCACAGCATTGTCTCCAATAGTTGTACCTCTTAGAATGACAACATTTGAGCCAATCCAAACATTTTTCCCAATAACGACTGGTGTTTTTATTAAATGTTGCTCATCCGTTTTCTTATAATTATGATCATGATCATTTATACAAACATTAGGAGCAATCTTAGTGTATTCACCAATACTTACCTTTTCTACACAGTTAATGTTGCAATTATCATTAATAAATACATAATCACCTAGTATAAGCTTTCCTGAGAAATCGACTCTAAAACGACAATTTCTTCTAATGAAGACAAACTTTCCAACATTCACTTGTGCTTGCTTATTAAACACTTCAAAACGACTCTTAGATTCTATCGTAAATAAATGTGCCTTTAAATTTTTAAAATAGATAACTCTATAAAAGAATGCTCTTATCATTCCATTAAGTTGTGCTAAGTTCATTAAAAATGAGATATATAATCCTCGATCACTTGATTGTTGCTTTAATGTATTGATAACTTTTTTTATCATAAACTTCACCCTAAACTCTTTTTCTTAAATAATCAATGACATAAACCATCAAAAAAGAAGGTATTACTAATTGCTTTTGGTTAAAGAAATAAAATAAACGCCAATGAAGCGGAAATGATTGAATTGAAAATGTTTTATACGCTTCTATAATATCTTCATCTTTTAAAATGATTTTCCAACGACTAATCTTTTTAAATAGTGATATTTCTTTCCCAATAAAGCATTCATTTAACCCTAATCCTAATAATGAGATGCAACGACGATTTCTTAATGCCTCTTCATATTCGCTTCCTTTCTGATAGGTCTCAATATGTTGCTGCATGTTTGAGAATAGTTGTTTCCATTGGCTCATTAAATTGGGATTATGTTTTGAAGTAATGGAATTGTCATTTTCTTTCCAATAGTGATAAAGTGATTGATTTATAAAGGTGACTTTTTTTAACCACTCAAAAACTTGTATATTAAACAATCCATCTTCATTTGATCCAATAACTTTTAAATCAACAAATTGGAGTTGTTGATTTTGTATAACATCTGATTTATATAATTTAGCCCAAACTGTTCCTAATGCATCTAGTGTTTCTGGATTTCCTAACTCGCTTGTTAATGGACCAAATAGTTTTCGATGAAGAATATGTATTTGATCCTCTTCATAAACAACTTTTTCTGGTAAATCAAAGTTTTTTTCCTTTGAACGATTAGAAAATTCACGTACATAACCACATATGACTAAATCACTCATTGATTTCTTTGCTTCATTAACTAAGACTTCAACTGCATTAGTTGATAGCCAATCATCACTATCAACAAACATAATGTAATCTCCTGTCGCTATTTTCAACGCTTGATTACGTGAATCTGAAACTCCTGTATTTATTTTTGTTATTACTTGGATACGATTATCTTTAGCTTGATACTTTTTAAGTACTTTTAAGCTGTCATCTGTCGATCCGTCATCTACACAAATAATTTCTAAATGATTATATGTTTGTTCAATTAGGCTATTTAAACAACGATTCAAATATTGGCTAGCGTTATACACAGGCACGATTATACTTACTTTAGCTTTCATATAGACCTCCCTCAGATAAGATCTCTTCTAATTGCCTTAAAACAGTTTCTATACTAAATGTTTTCATTGTTTCTAGAGCTACTTCTCCCATTTGATGAACTAATTGAGGATTGTTATATAATTGTTCAATATATACTGCTGTTTGCTTTGAATCACCAACTGAAACTAAATAACCAGACTTTTCATGCAAGATTAGATCTCGACTTCCACGAATATTTGTCCCAATGACAGGTTTTTTAAAACACATGAGTTCCATAATGCTTCGTGGTAACCCTTCACGGTAAGACAATAACAGCCCCATATTTGAAATAGCAATTAATTCTTTTACATTTTGGCAAAATCCTAATAATTGAATTGATGTATCTAGATGATTATTTTTAAGCTCTTCTTTAATTTCTTTGAATAAAACTCCTTCACCTGCACATAATACTTTAACTGGAATATTACGCTGATGAAGTTCTTTTATAGCATCAATCATTTGACGATGATTTTTATTTGCATTAATCTCTGCAATCATAGCAATAACAAAATCATCTTCATTTAAGTTATATTTTTCTCTGAGCTGAATGGCTTGATAATGATCGCTATTGTACTCATTAAAATCAATTCCAACTCCATTTATTTTATAAACATTGTTAGCGTGAAAAGTTTTTGCACGCTCATAATCTTCTTCATTAATCGTGATTAAAACATCTGTAAAACTAGACATTATTCGTTCAATTGGGTAATAAATAATCCAACCTAATTTGCTTCCACCTTTATGAAAATGAAACCCATGTGCTGTATAAATAGTTTTTAACTTTGGAAACTTCAACTTTAAAAGTCGACCATATAGTCCAGCAATTGGCGTATGAATATGAACAAAGTCATATTTATTTTCTTTTTGAATAGATTTTAATTTTTTGAAGGCATGATAGTTATTCATTCCTAATGGATTTCGACTAAATGGAATATTATATACTTTTACCCCTCGATTGATTAATGTTGAATCAATTTCTTTATCAATACAACATGCACAATCAACTTGTATTCCCTTATCTAATAAAGCATGAATATGTGGTACTAAGAAAGCATTAATCGTTCGACTTACAGTTGTAATATATAGTATTTTTTTCAAAAAAAGCCTCTCCTTCATCCCTATTTTTCCATAAAGAAAAAGTAGGTTTTATTTAAAGAAAAACTCTTAAAAGAAACCTACTTTTAATCATACATCTATTTAAAGATTTACTCTTTAATTATTTGACATTAACTTTTAAGAGAAAAGTTTGAATTTACCGAAATCATAAGTTTGCTAAAATTATTAGCGTCTTTTCTTTTTAACCGGCTCTTCTTCAGTATAAGCATAATACTGATATCCACTAGTATTTACAGGAATCATTGTAACAACGGCACCTAATAAATTAGCATTAACATGCTCTAAAATTTCTTTTGCACGTAATGTCGCTTCAGTTTGTGACTTTCCTGAAGCAATCGCTAAGATAACTCCATCAAGTTTTGCCGAAATAAGAGCAGCATCAGTTACAAGTCCAACTGGCGGCGTATCAAAAATGATAATGTCAAAATTCTCCTTAGCTAGTTTTATAAAGTGATCCATTGATTTTGAGCGAATTAACTCAACAGGATTAGGCGGTATTGGACCCGAAGGTAAAAGGTACATACCATCTTTAACTAATTTAATAGCATCTGTAAGCGACGCTTTCGAAGCTAAAACACTAGTTAATCCTGTAAAATTTGAAGTGTTAAAGATTTTATGTTGCCTAGGTTTTCTTAAGTCACAATCAACTAATAATACACGCTTTCCTGTTTCACAATAAGTAACAGCTAAATTAGAAGCAGTTGTACTCTTTCCTTCTGATGGTCCAGAACTTGTAACAGCTAGTGTCTGAATCTTAGAATCAACAGATGAGTAATCAATATTAGTTAATAAAGTTCGATACGCTTCTGTTACTGGAGATTTTGGATTAATTAATGAAATAATTTCATCACTCTTCATATAAACAGTCATACTTATCCCCTATTCCCTTTCATATAATTCTTAATTTCTGGTGCAGTATCTGGAATTGCACCTAAAATCGGTATTTGAATCTCTTTCTCAACATCTTTTGGTAACTTTAATGTGTTATCTAGCATTTCACGTACTAAAATAATACCAACAACTAAAACAAACCCAACTAATGCACCAATAATTACTACCTTAGCTAACCCCATATCTTCAGTATATTGAGGAATTGCTGCAGGATCTAAGACTTGTAAACTAATATCACTCATCATATTTTGAACCATATCTGTAAAAACTTTTGCTGTTGCATTTGCTGTTATTGCAGCAATCGTTGGATCTGAATGAGTAACATTAATACGAATAACTGACCCTGCATTATTCGATACAGATATATATCCTAAGTTATCACTCTCTAATTCTTCTTTTACTTTAGCATTTAATGTTTGACTATTAATAACTTCAGAAAATGTCATCAATACGTTACTACTTACATTATAATCGCTACTTGTTTTGCTTCCTTCTTCTCCCTCTGCATTTGAAGTTACTAAAAGACTAGTTTGAGCAGTAAATGTAGGATGATAAGTTACATATTTTAACCCACCAAAGATGACTGCCATTGCAATGACCGATGCAGCTATCCATAATTTATATTTTTTCAACATATCCAGGTAATCTTGAATAATAAAATCTTTATCAGTTTGTGACACTTTCTCTTCCCTCCACTGTTCTACTTTCTACACAATACTCTTAATTCTACATTACTTTTACATGAAACTCAACTTTATGAGTGTAAAATTTAACTTAAATACTACTTTATTCTATCTTTTTTATATAAACCATATATTGAACAAACTTTCATAACTTAAATCTTATAAAGCATACTAATTCATTAATTCCACATTATTACGCTTCAGTAGCTTATTAAAAAGATAATCTTCATAAATAGGATAATCTGAATTGAATTTAATTAGATATTCAGTTTATTTGTCGCGATTTTAATGTTAAAAGATTTATTTCTGGCGGATTAAACCATCGCTTCTGTAGCCATTTAAAATCAGCACTCGCTCCTAATCCACCTGTAATATGTTGTGAATAAGTTCCAAAATCTTGAACTCCAATAATTTGACTTTGATCTGTTACCCATTGTGTTCCTTCAACTGCTGGAACAAATAAGGCACCGTATCCTGGAATCCTAATCTGACCTCCATGATAATGTCCAACTAAAATCAGACTATATCCTAAATCTTGTGGAAAAGGCTCATGCCCTAGTCCTATAACTATACTATCATCATACTGAGGGTCTACCTTTTGGTAAAAAGCATACTTTTGAAAAACTAATTTCTCGCCATTTCGCTCTATAATAAATGGATTATCCATCACTTCTACACCATAGTTACGGATTGAATTAAAGTCCTCATCAGTATCCACGTTTCCTTGTGAAAATAAAACAGGTGTTCCATCCATTATTCCATCTAATAAATCATAAAGAGGCTGAAGCGTTGGATTATGGCGGTCAATCACATCACCTGTTATTGCAACAACATCATATGATAATGATTTTATTAAATTAATTAATTTCTTCTGTTTCTTACCAAACTCTACTCCATGTAAATCAGCAAAATGAAGAATTGTAAAATCTTCAAATTCTTCTGGTAAATCATTTATTTCAATCACTTCATATTTCACTTTTATATTTGAATTTAACCATTCATTATATAAATAGATTCCTACAATAAATAAAAATAAACTTACAACAAAAAAACTAAAAACTTTAAATACCCTAAAACAAATCTTTTTCATTTTAATATTTAACCCCCTAATTATTTATTCTTCTCTTCTATTACGAAGGATACTTTTTTAACAGACGATAAATTTTATTAGAAAGTTTATTAACTGATTTATAGTAATAACCATCGACCGCAACTAAATAATTTCCCTTCTCCATTTGAATATCTATATGATGCATACCATCTTGATTCCATGTTCCTTTTATATTAGAATTTGAAATCACTTCACCTAACTCTTTCTCCTCATATTGAGTAGGCGTTAACGTTGTTATTTGAAAGGCTGTTAATCGTCTTCCATAATTGGCACTACAATCTTGAGTAAATCGTATTAAACGAGATTCATCTCGATACACCCTTCCACCCGGACGTGAAATAGTAGGATTATTTTTTATAATTGGATTTAATACATGTGATTTCCACTCTTTATCTAAGTCATCTGTGTAGTAAATATACATGCTATTTGGTTCAGTGGATACTCCCATTGTTATCATCCACCATTTTTCATTATGATAAAATAAACTTGAATCATAAAAACCTCCTGTTTTTAACTGTTTTACTAGCTCCCACTGACTCGGAAAAGACTTTGCCTCATAAAGCTTTATACTACCTCCTGCTCCACCTTCAGGTACCATGTATATCTTATCATTTGCTTTAAAAACATACGGATATGATAAGTGATAGTTCGCTTGTAAAACTATTTTCCCGTATTCCCAATTTAATCCGTCATAACTGTATGAGTAAGAAATAACCCCTTCACGGTTATGTTCAGGTAATACCTCATAAAAGACGTACCAAACTCCTTCATGCTTTATTAAAAATGGATCAGCTACAAATATCGCCTTGCAATCTGTTACATCAGCTGCTGTTATAGTAGGCTTCATAACTGTCGTATCTAAAGCCTCACCTTCTTGGTATCGATTAATGCTTATTGCCCAAATATCTTGTTTAAAAAACAACTTTTTAAACATCTTCTCACTCCCCACTTATCAGAATATATTCTCAGTTATAAAAATCGTTCATTTACTTCGAATTAACACCACCAGAATATTCATCTACAAAGTATAATGGTCTTGATTTAACCTCTACGAAGATACGCCCTAAATATTCACCAATTACTCCCAAGCATAGTAGTTGAACACCTCCAAGGAATAAAACAATACACATTAAGCTGGCATACCCAGGAACATCAATCCCATATATCACTGTCTTAATAAAAATAAACATAGCGTAAATCATTGCGGAAATTGAGGTTAATAATCCAATATAAGTAGAAATTCGTAAAGGAGCTAACGTAAATGAGGTAACGCCTTCAATTGCTAGTTCAATTAGTTTAAAATAATTCCATTTCGTATTTCCAGCAATACGTGGATCACGATCAAATTCAATTGCTATCTTTTTAAATCCAATTAAGCTAAATAATCCTTTAGTATAACGTTGCTTTTCTGAGAAAGTTTTTAACGCCTCAACTGCACGACGGCTTAATAATCGAAAATCTCCAGTATCCTTTTGGATCGGAACATGAGAAACGAATTGAAGTAAACGATAAAAGTTTTTAGAAGTAGCCTTTTTAAGCCATGTTTCTCCATCTCTACTTCTTCTTTTAGCATATACATCATCATATCCTTCTTCATAATATTTAACCATATCAATAATTAATTCTGGTGGATCTTGTAAATCAGCATCAATAATTACGACTGCATCACCAGTCACATAATCAAAAGCTGCCCCCATAGCTACTTCTTTTCCAAAATTTCTCGATAAAGACAAATAACAAACGCGATCATCACCTGTTCTTAATTCTTTAACCATTTCCAAAGACTTATCAGAGCTTCCATCATTTACAAACAAAAACTCTAGCTTATAATTCACTAAAACTTCCCCTAGCTGAAATAATCGATTATATAAGTAAGGTAATGACTCTTCCTCATTATACATCGGTATTATAATCGATATAACTTTTGTACTCACGTTATCACCCTTAATTTAATGTAATATAAAACAAAAAACCATTCAACCATATATACTCTCCACTAACACTTTGAAAGGTTTATTTATCTAAATTATCTATCTACAAATTATACCGTCTACTATTGAATAAATCAATAATACATATCCTTTCTAGCCTCTCACTAAAGGACACTTATTCTTCCTGCTATTTTAAAAAGAGGTGAGTGGATAGGTTACAATTAATTAGACAGTTTTTTTAAGGTCATGTAAAATGATAAAT